>JACCDQ011757678.1_pt1 | contig 28159 bp, 22 predicted proteins | sample 7446031 | NCBI WGS metagenome assembly JACCDQ01 (sample SAMN15323442, study PRJNA562643) | freshwater metagenome | isolation source: river surface water | place: USA:Blue River Watershed | collected 2017-08-17 | reverse complement strand
GTATTCAAGACCATTTCGACTTGTACTTTGAGGCGATTGTTTTCTTGACGAATAATTTGGATATACTTTTTCAGCCGTTCGGGTTGGTCTAAAATTTTGGATTGGCTCAAGACATCCGTGGCGATTCGAATCGTAGAAATCGGCGTTTGAAACTCATGAGTCATATTATTGATAAAATCTCGCTGAATTTCGCTCAATCGTTTTTGTTTCAAAATAACAAACATAGCATAGCCAAAAAACAAAGTCACGATGAGTGTAATCAACGATGAAATAACCCAAATATCTAATTTAGAAGCAAGAAAACTTGTTTTGGTAGGAAAGCGAACCCCAAAATAATTCAAATATTTATCAGTTTTGGGCAAAGGCTTTCCTGCGTTTTTGGAATCTTCAAAGTTTGCATCAATGTAAGAGCCGTAAACAATCTTTTCGGTATCGCAATCATAGATTCCATATTCAAAAGCAACAGTCAAGTTTTGCTTTTTGAATTCTTCTTTCAGGTAATGCTCCAGAATATCAGCATTCAGCGGAACACGTAAATTGACCACATAATAATCCGAAGAGAGCTGACTCACCGGATTTTGTATTTGTGAAAAATGATACAAATCAGAAATTCTGTCGGCAACATTACGCAATGACACCATGACAGTCTGCCTGAATTGTTGTTCTTTTAAGTCGAAAGCACGTTTTACCCAGTAAGCCTGAACAGCAATAATTCCTGAAATAGAAATCGTACCCAGTAAAATCAGAAGCCTGATGGTATTTCTATTCAAAACAGTAATATTTTTTGGTAAATTTAAATAATAGCATTGAGTATTTCAAAAAAAACGACCGAATCTGAGCCGACGGATACAGACTAGCTTCAAAAACTTTCATTGAAAAGCAATGATTTTTCTTTGAAAAAGCAAATTTTCTACCTTAATTTGCCACTCTGTAAATATCTTGTTTGGAAAATCGAAGCGATTCAATTAGTTTTCAATGGTTTTGAGATTCACAGACAGTACATTTTAAATATTTAACGGACAAATTCATAAAATTATTTTTTAACCCTAAGCAAATATGCAAAAGTTACAAACTTTAGACTATCTGGTTTTCCTCTTTTATTTCGTCGTTGTGGCGGGATACGGCTATTGGATTTATAATCGTAAAAAAGCAAAACAAGCCTCCACCCAAGATTTTTTCTTGGCAGAAGGCTCTCTTACTTGGTGGGCAATTGGAGCCTCACTTATCGCCTCCAATATCTCAGCCGAACAAATGATTGGAATGTCCGGAAATGGATTTTCGATGGGTTTAGGAATTTCGACGTATGAATGGATGGCAGCAGCAACTTTGATTATCGTTGCGGTATTTTTCATGCCAATTTACCTCAAAAATAAAATCTCTACCATGCCACAATTTTTAAGCCAGCGTTATAATAAAACCGTAAGCTTAATCATGGCTATTTTTTGGCTTTTATTGTATATCATGGTAAACTTAACATCTATTTTATATTTAGGTGCATTGGCGGTATCGGGTATTTCTGGTTTAGATTTCTATACTTGTATGATATTTTTGGCTGTTTTTGCCATAATTATTACCATTGGAGGAATGAAAGTAATCGGATTTACGGATGTAATTCAGGTATTTTTCTTAGTCATTGGTGGTTTGGCGGCTACTTATTTAGCAATTACGCTTGTTTCTGAAAAATACGAAATGAGTGGTTTGGTAAATGGGTTTAAAATTATGACTCAAAACCACGACGACCACTTCCACATGATTTATCCAAAAGGAAATCCTAATTATATGTCGCTACCTGGCCTAACGGTTTTGTTTGGTGGTATGTGGATAGTAAACTTAAACTATTGGGGTTGTAATCAGTACATTACACAACGAGCATTAGGGGCAGACCTCGACACTGCTCGCAAAGGTTTGTTGTTTGCGGCATTCTTAAAATTATTAATGCCTGTTATCGTTACTCTTCCTGGTATTGCGGCGTATGCTTTGTATCAAAAAGGGTTGTTCCAACAAGAAATGCTGGGGGCTGATGGTACTTTCAACCAAGACAATGCTTATCCGGTATTATTGAATCTTCTTCCTGCGGGCTTAAAAGGACTTTCTTTCGCTGCCTTGACAGCCGCTGTCGTGGCTTCTTTGGCGGGTAAAGCCAATAGTATTTCGACTATTTTCACGTTAGATGTTTTCAAAAATTATTTTGCAAAAGACATGAGTGAAAAAAATCTCGTCATTGTCGGAAGGGTTGTTATTGTTGTGGCGATGATTTTGGCAATTGTCATTTCTCCATTCATGGGAATCGAGAAAAAAGGGGGATTTCAGTTTATTCAAGAAATGACTGGGCTTTTATCACCGGGTATTTTTGCTGCCTTTATCATGGGCTTTTTCTGGAAACGTACCAATTCTGCTGGAGCATTATTTGCTATTGTAGGAGGATTTTTGATTGCCTTCTCCATGCACCTAAATGTTTTACCAGGAGCCAATTGGGCAGAAGTTCCTTTCTTAGACCGTATGGGCTGGGTATTTCTAATCTGTATTTCGGTGATGTTTATTTTAGGCTTTGCTCTTCCACAAGAAAATAAAGGATTGGAAATAGATGCGTCTATGTTCAAACCTTCTCGTACTTTTACCATTGGGGCATCCATCGTATTAGTTGTGATTGTATTCTTGTATTCTTATTTTTGGTAATTATTCCTTCTTTTTTATCAAATTCGATGGGCTGCCCACCTAAATTGGGCAGCCTTTTCTTATCTCAAAATGATGAAAATAATTATTTTCTAAGCCTTTTTAAATCCAATTGTGTACTTTTGCAATTGAAAACCATTCACATTCATTTAATCAAAGCTAATTATTTCATGAAAATTGCTGCCATCGATATTGGTTCAAATGCCGCTCGAATGCAAATATCCTCAGTTCTAATCAACAAAGGCAAGGTGACATTCAAAAAGGTGGAATATGTTCGATTTGCCCTCCGTTTGGGTTTAGATGTTTTTAATACAGGCAGAATTTCATACGAAAGTGAAGCACGGATTAAGAAATTGCTACAAGCATACCAACTTTTAATGGAGTTGCACGAGGTAGATGCCTACATGATTTGTGCCACAAGTGCCATGAGGGAGGCAGAAAATGGCGAAAATATTGTGGAACGCATCAAAAATGAAATCGGTATGGAAATTCATCTCATCGATGGCGAACAAGAGGCTGAATTAATCAACAATGTCATCGTCACTTTGCTCGACTCCGAGCAGACTTACCTTCATATTGATGTGGGTGGAGGCAGTACAGAACTCAATATTTATCGAGGTAAAGAAAAAATAGCAGCAAAATCATTCAAAATTGGTTCTATCCGTTTACTCGAACACAAAGAATCTCCAGATATTTGGAAAAAAATGCAACTTTGGGTAAGAGAAAATATGCCTCAAAACCTTGAGGCAATGGCAATCGGAACTGGTGGAAATATCTCGAAACTTTTCAATATGATTCCTCATAAAAAAGAGAATAAAGCCTCGTTGCAAAGCATCGAAACCATGCGAAATTATATCGATAATTTTACAATCGAAGAACGCATGAACAGGCTTCAACTCAATGCCGACCGTGCCGACGTGATTGTCCCGGCATCGGATATTTATATTTCTGTCATGAAATGGGCAGGTACAAACGAAATTATGGTGCCTGATTTGGGACTAAAAGATGGTATTTTGAATTTGGTGTATGAAACATTGGTCAATGAAGAAGAATAAAAGGCATTGAAAAAAATAATCAACATATTACAAAAAATATATTTATGGAATACGACAGTCTCTTTGTACCATGTACTGAGAATACTTTGGAAAAAAATCATTACTTTTGATATTGACCAACGAGCAGCATCGGTTTCATATAGCTTTATTTTGGCTGTTTTTCCAGGAGTCATCTTTTTATTTACGCTGATTCCGTATGTCCCGGTAGAAAATTTAGATAAGTTAATCATGAATCTGCTTCGGGATACCATGCCCAAAGGAATTTACGATAATATTTCGAGTACCATCGAAGATATTGTCAGCCATCGCCGGAGTGATGTTCTTTCTTTCGGCTTTTTTATGACTGGTTTTGCAGCTACCAACGGCATGATGGCTCTGATGCGGGCTTTTAATATGGCTTTGCATATTCAAGAAAAACGCAATTATTTTAAGGCTAGACTTATTGCTCTTTTTCTTACTATTTTGTTGATTGTGGTATTTATTGCATCAGTCATTGTGTTGGTAGTTGGAACAATAGTCATTGACTTTCTTTTTAAAAAAGGTGTGCTGAATGCCGATTTTAACTATTATTTATTGGAAATATTTCGGTATGGTGGTATTTTCTTACTCTTTTATCTGGTCATTTGCTCTATTTACTATTTTGCTCCGGCTGTTCATAAAAAACTAAAATTTTTCAATTTCGGAGCATTGATTGCCTCTGTTTTAGGTATTTTGGCAACCAATCTTTTCTCTTATTATTTATCAAATTTCGACTCATACAATAAGCTTTATGGTTCGATAGGAACACTTATCGCATTGATGGTTTGGATTTATTTAATCGCACTCATTCTGATTTTAGGCTTTGAAATTAATATTTCGGTGAGAGATGCCTTTTCTGTCCATCCCGAAAATTCAAAAAAATGATTATTTCGTCTGAAACTTGAAGCCCAAATATACATTCCGTCCTTGTAGCGGAGCATATACATAAGAAGGGTCGAAAGTCAATCCATACGGATTTTCGGGTGTTATCAATGGAAAACCTGCCGTATCCCACCGAACATTTTTGTCGAAGGGGTCATTCGCTCTTGCAATCATAAAGGGAATCCCTCGGCTTGGATTAAAATTCAAGATATTCTTAATACCCACAAAACATTCCACGCTATTGAACATCCGCCAACTAAATTTTAAGTTTTGAATAGAATAGGGTTTGGAAAATTGTGGCCGTGGGTCATGTACATTCAATAAAGGTAATTTCATGCCCCCACGAATATTCCCAGTATAATCAATTTCTAGTTTCTTTTTGAATATTTTATAGGATATTGTCCATACTCCCGAAAATTTGTCTGTCAGCAATACGAGCTCTTTCTGTTTGTTTTGAACACTAAAAACATCTTTAAACGTGATTCCAGACATCAAAGTAAGGCCATTTTTGAAGTATAGTGTCCCATCATAAGAAAATCCTCGGGCTATTGAATAACCTTTCAAATTATTGAAAATTATTTGATTCGGATTGCTTGTATAATCTGGAAGAATTCGATTACTGAAATAGGTGTAGAATACATTCAAATTATTATCAAAATAGCCTTGATTGAAATAAAAAGTACGGTCAATATTCCAAAATAAATTCCAACTTTTTTCGGGACGAAGCGGAACAGGTATGCTAATTTCCCTTGCCCCAGAAATGGCGGCATGCTCTTCCGTAAACAGATTCACAATTCTAAATCCTTTACCAATACCCATGCGAATACTTGTCTTATCATCTAAAGTATTGGCTTTGAACGCCAATTGTGGCGAAAAAATGAAGCCATGAATCGGATGAAAATCGAATCTTAGACCCGTTTGACTATTTAGTTGTTTATTAAAATGCCAATTTCCTTTGACGAAAAAGGCAGGCACCAGTATTTTTTCCGCTTTGTTAGTAGTCAATGTTGAATTATCATCATAAATATTGTATCTCAATGGCAATCCGACCGATAAATCATTCTTTCCGATTTTCTCATCGTATCCAATTTGTCCAAAAAGTGTTTGTTGCTTCGCTTGAAAGCGAAACGTTCCATAAGCCGAATGTTGCTCATGTCCGAAATAAGCGAATTTCAGATGTATTTTTTCATTCAAAAATGGATTAGTATTTGTCAAAAACTCGATTCTCTTAGTCACAATACCTTCTCCATATCTTTCATCACCACCCCAAAACTGCTTATTCCAATTTAATTCTCCCCCCCACCTATCTTCGTAATAAGCCCTCATCAGAATCTCCATTCTTGTTTGATTGGGCATGACATACCTCCATTTATTGAACACCGAAACCCTCTTTGCTAATGCAAAATCCGTAAAATTATCTTTATTAATATCCATGGGGGTAGTTGCCATCCAGACATTTACGCCCATGATGGTTTGGATTTTTTTTCGATTCACAGCAAAAGAAATATCTAAATTATTTTCGTTTAAAGTTGTCTTGAACAATTGAAAAGTAATCGGAGAAGTTTCTGTCGGAGACTTTGTAATGATATTAATCAACCCTCCCATGGCTTCAGTACCGTATTCGACCGAAGCAACTCCCTTGGTAAGCTCAATTTTATCGACAATACCTAAAGGAATACTATTGAGTCCGTAGGTTCTTGCCAGTGGCGATATCAAAGGCATTCCGTCAATTAAAATCATCGTGTAAGCCCCCGCCAAGCCATTCATCGATAATTCACTGCTGTTGCAAACCGCACAACTGATTTGAGGGCTAATGCCATTGATATTTGACAGAGCCTCAAAAATACTTGAATTAGGATTTTTATTCAATAATTTACCGCTAATTTGTTCAACAACAAGAGCCGAATTATTCTTTTGAATCCATCGACTCTCTCCTTTCACTTGATGTTCTTGTAATTGCATCACTGATGGCTCAAGCTCAAAATCTATCAATGTATCCAACTGAATATCAATTACTTGAGAGATTGATTGGTAAGGAAATCCAGAAATCAGAAAAGTATATTTCCCTTTTTGAGGCAATGTTAGATGATATATTCCGGAAGTGTCTGCTATCGAATAACTATGTGTTTCTTCGACGGTCAGTACAATTCCTGGTAATTTTTCCTTCAAAAATTTATCTCGTACCTCGCCAGCAATGCGTATTTGTGCCATCGAACTGAGGCTCAAGCAAAGGAAAATCAGAATACATTGGCAAAATTTAGACATATTCAACATTTCTAAAAAAATATTTTACAAATGTATAAATATATTTTAGACTTGTCTAATTTTTTTATTTATAAACAAGAAAAAAACAAAACCCTCCATTAGAAAGCATTCATTAATCGAAATTTCAGGAATTTGGTAGCATTTACACAAAAAATGACAATAAATTTTAGAGCGATTAATCTATTCAAATTGAAGAGACGACCCAGAGCTTATAAATTGTACTTTTGTTTGTGGAAATTCCTTTTTTATCCACTCTGCCATGAATATAGACCCTATTTCTTCACTGACGCTATGTCCCAACAATACCAAGGCAACATTGACTCCCTTCGAACGAGCATCACGCACATACTCAGCCGTCTCCCACTCGGAAATTTCACCACAAATCAATAATTCAATGCCATAATCATTAATCGCTGCAATTTGTCTGTTTCTTCCTGCAAAGCCTGGTACAACAGCAATTTTAGAAATTTTTTGATTCAAATCACCAATAAACCTAACTTTTGGAATTTTCAAGCTAGTCTTTATGTGATTTATCAACGACTTTAAAGATTGTGGATTTATCTTGAGTAAATTAGGTAGCTCATTTTCTTTGGCTACGTTTTCCCACCCTAATTGTTTGATAAGCCCAGCCACAATCGGGTCTGGCTTAAGCCGATGTATATAATCATGATTTCGCCAAACGGCAATATTATTTTTAGACAATAACTCTTTTTTATACAAATACACCTTATTATTTTCAAGCCAATCCGTTGTATCTAAATGATTATAATAGGTAGGTTCGTGGCAAATGATAAAATTATGCCCAAGGTCGATAGACTTTTTGATAATTTCAATGGTAGGGAACATCGTAGTGGTAATTCCAGTTACGATTGAGTCCATTTTTCCTGCTTTTAATGTATCGACAGTTTCTGCTAATCGTCCAGATGGAACCTCCCTTATAAATGCCTCTATAATATTGCCAACAGTAGAGCTGGATTCTATCAAGCTATTTTTCCATTGAAATTTTTCAATCCCTGTTGTACTTAATAAAACCCCTATTGAACGTAACAATTCTCTTCTTTCCATCATTAACAAAGTTTATTATTCTTTCATAAAATACTCAAAATCAACTATTTATATTCAAAAAATAAATATATTTGTAAAAAAACAAAACATGAAACTATTTCAACTTACAGCCTTTCTATTCGTATTTTCTGCCTTATCCTCTTTTGGACAAATCGTTCATCGAAATATTAAAGTCCATCAAATAGAGTCTAAAATTCTGAACGAAACAAGGACAATATGGATTTATACCCCACCCAGCGATAGTATATACCATTATCAGCCAAAATTGCCTGCTTTATACCTAATTGATGGAAATAGCCACTTAGAATATTTGGCAGCACTCAATGCCCAACTAAGCATTACGTCTAATGAAATGATTCTTCCTCCGATGGTTATTGTTGGTATTTTAAACACCGATAGGACACGAGACTTAAGCCCAAGCCATAGTCAATTTGGATATATTTTAGATCCGAATTTTGTCAAAAATAGTGGTGGAGCTGATAAGTTCATCCGTTTTATGGGAGAAGAACTGATTCCGTATATAGAAAAAAACACCCCATCTGGTACTTACCGAACACTCTTGGGTCATTCACTTGGTGGCTTAACAGTCTTAGAAACCATAAAAAAATATCCTAAATTGTTCAAAAATTATATTTGTATCGACCCTAGTTTGTGGTGGGAACATCAGCAATTAATTCCCGCTTATTCGGAATCGCTGAAAAAAAATGCCGATTCTTTTAATAAGTTTTATTTGGCAATTGCCAACACTATGTCAGACAAAATGACTTATGAAAAAGTACAAAATTCAAAGAATTTGTACGATTATCACATCCAGTCCATACTTAAATTTCAGAAACTTTTACCTAAAACCCCTCAATTCCAATCGACATATTATCCTTTAGAAAATCATAATTCGCTACCTTCTATTGCGAGTCGGGACGCTCTCAAATGGATTTTCAATTTCTATAAAATTGACACTTACGGGTCAAACGATGCCGTTTCAACCTTTAATCCATCCATATTCCTAAGCAATCATTTCAAAAAAGTATCCAAAGAATTTGGCACAGAATGGCTTCCCCTTCCAACTTTGGTTGATTTTTTATCTGGAATGATGCTATTTGTCAATCCCAAACAAGAGCTTAAGTCTCAACAACTTCAAAAACTCAATCAAGAAAATAATTTTACAAAAAAGTGAGTGAATTGTCCAATGAAAAAAATCAAAACAATTACTTTTTTCATTGGACTTCTTTTAGAATTTTAAATTTTTAGAGAAAAAGGGTAATATAAAATTTTCAAATTGTTTTTTCAATTGATTGACATGCCCTCCCTTAAAAATATAAAACTGATGAGCCACCCCGTTTCTGGAGAGAGACTTTGAAAAAGCCACGTTGTATCGTTGTATTGCCTCCTCCTGATTGCCAACATCGAACGAAATTGCTTTTAATCTTTTTAGGTTTGACACATTTTGCTCAATCATCCATAAGGGTAAGTTTGCTGTCATTTTAAACTGAGCTGCCAATTGGTCAGCATTTTTTGCAACTCCAAAAGGTAAATCAGCAAAAAAGGGAGCTTTTGCTGGATTAGGCGACCAAGAAGCGGCGTTGGCAATAATCGCTCTTGAGAAAAACTCAAGTTTACTAAAATCTTCCCACGAGCTGGCTGCCAATGCTCTATCAATATCTTCTGCACTATAATCATTATCCTCTGTTGAAATCCCTAAACAGCAAGCACTGCTGGCATATACTGAAGAAAAAACATCTGGGTGTTTCATCGCAATTTTCAAGGCACCATATCCACCCATCGAATGGCCTGCAATTCCTCTACTTTCTTGACTCGGAATCGTTCTGAAAGAAGAATCAATTAATTTTACCACTTCTTGATATACATAATCCTCCCAATTCCCTGTTGCGATGGAATTCGTATAAAACGCCCCTCCTAGTTTATTATGCCCATCAGGCATCACAATAATAAAGGGCCTGATGATTTTATCACTTATCATACGATTGATACGACTAAGCTGCACAATTGAGTCCATACTGAACCAGCTTTTTGCCCCAATTTGTCCTCCAAATCCATGTAAGAGATACAAGACAGGATAACGATTATGAAGGTTTTTGCCATAATTTGGAGGGAGATAGACAAGAATATTTTTCTTAGAAGAATCACCGAGAAGATTGTTCTCCAAGGCTTTGGATTGTATGGATACCTGAATAATTTTACCATCCTGTGCCATTCCTTTTCTGAAAGAGAATAGAAAAATAATCATCAAAATCCCTAATATGAAAAGATGTTTCATAGCAATGTATTTTAAAATTTTATTTTAATAAACGAGTAAGGCATTGTTGTATAAATTCAGAATCCTCAGGAACGACACCAATGCCAGCCAAATGCCCCCAATTAGACGAAATAGGCAAGAACTCAACATTTTTAATGAATTTTGCCTCATATTTTGCATCGTCTATATGAAAATACAAGTCAGTTGTACTCGGTAAATAATACACTTTTGCTCGAATAGATGCCAAGGCTGCTTCCACCTTTCCATCAAAACCTGGAGAATTGCCGACGTCATGTAATTGCCAAGTTTTTGCTAAAAAATATTGGTCTAAAACCTCTGCATTGCTATATCTTTTTGCCCAAGCATTTATCATTTCATCGACTTCTGACGAAGATTTTTTATTCAATCTCCACCACGATTGTGAATACAGCCAAGCATTCCAATGGGCTGCCCATGCCCTTTTAATAGTAGGACTAAGCGTATCGAGACCACTTTCTCGAAAGTTTGGATTGGCTTCTAAAATCGCATTCAGACTTTCGAGTCGAAGAAATCCATGGGGATAAATTTTTGCAGTTCCGCAAATAGGCATGATGTTTTCGACAAAATCAGGGTAAGAAACAGCCATCTGAAAGGCAAGCATGCCGCCCATAGAAAACCCTATTATTGCTTTAATTTTATTTATATTCCATTCATTTTTCAATAAAGTGTGAATAATTTTCGCATTATCACGTATCTGAAAAACAGGAAATTTCCCTTTATTAAATGGAATAGGCGTATTGGAAGGTGAACTTGAAAAGCCGCTTGAAACTAAGGCGGGAATCACAATAAAATATTTTTCGGGATTAAGTACTTTGTCTTTTCCAATCCATTTATCATAACTATGCAAACTTCCAGCAAAAAACGTAGGCAACACCAGCACATTATTTTTTTGTTCGTTTAATTCTCCATAAGCAAGATATTGGAGAGATATTTCAGGAAACTTCACACCAGATTCAAGAGTAAAATCTCGAATCTTAACTATTTTTTGAGCATACGCCTGAACAAAATTCAAACATAGCACAAGAAATATTAAATTCTTTTTTTGGACAATAGACATATCGAATTCTGAAAAGGTTTAATGTCTAAAAATACATAGGTCTATACAAGATTCAAACCAATTAAAGTATTTCTTAGTCCTAAAAAGTGTTTTTTGTAGTCCAAAAAATGTACAATTATGGATTAATTAGGCGAAATGTCTTTTACGCAACGAAAACCTAGATGAAATAGGCTCGTTTCGGCACTTGAACTCGATCTTCCAGAAACCCGATATCCGTGACACCAAGTGGGTTCGCAAAGGAATGAACCACCTCTTTCGGCATATTCTTCTGAAATAGAAATAGAAGATGCTTCTTTGGAAAAAAGTAGCGAATAATCAAATTTTCTATTGGAAGTCCACTCCCAAACATTACCACTCATATCTGTCAATCCAAGGGGTGTTTTTCCGAATTTTCCTACAGGAGATGTATAAGGAAAACCATCTTCCACATAATTTTTTTGAGGAAATTTCCCTTGCCAAACATTAGCATTCCATTTTCCATTCGCTTCGATTTCATTTCCCCATGGATATTTATCTCGTGCGTTTTTGCCGTTTCGGGCAGCATGTTCCCACTCAATTTCACATGGCAAGCGTTTGCCTACCCATTTAGCATAAGCATTTGCATCATTCCAACTCACTTGAGTGACGGGATGATTGTCAGGAGCTTTTGGCTTATTTTTTCCCAATGGATATTCCCAATTAGCCCCTTTTACAAGAATCCATTGCTTTTCGGTTTCTTCATTTATCACGCCAGCATCTCCAAACTTCTCGGCTTCCGTTACATACGCCGTTGCACGGATAAATTGTCGAAATTCAGCAACGGTGACAGGACTTTTATCCATCAAAAAAGCCTCAACATTTGCCCAAAATTGAGGTAATTCATGAGCAAAACCGTCTTCCGCTCCAATCCGAACTTTTCCAGCAGGAATGAGAACCATATCTGAAGGGATTTGCCCAGAAAGTTGCAACCGAGGCTCAACTTTAGGCTCATTTAAACCAAGATAAGTAATCGTTTTCGGAAAATTAAGAGCTTTCAAAATCACCTCATTTGGCCCGCTTTGCAACAGACTATAATCTACGTTTGCATTAGGCGTAGCACAAACACTGATATTCTTGGACTGGCTTTCTGAAGTCGAACTTTTACAAGAAATAAATATATTTATCCCTAAAACCATGAAAAAAAGACTTAAAAGCTCTTCTTTCAGGACTATTCGTTTATCTAAAATTTGAAGAATTTTCATATCTTATTCTTACATTCGATGTCTATCATAATATCAGCTGCGAAGTATTGAAAGCGTAAAACCGTTCAAAATATAGCAATTTTGATTAACAAAAATCAAATTTTCGTCCTTATGGAAGATTTTACTATCACAATTTACTGTTTTTAGGACGATTTTTCAGTAAAAATTGATAATAAATCTTTGGATAAACGATACAAACCAAGCAATTGACAGGCGTTTATTGTCAGACAAATACCTTTTATACCTATGTAGAAGCTCATGATGGTTTTATGATGCTGGATAAATTAACTCAATTGAATAGCTGAGTTGTTTCTTCATTTGGATTAGGAGCTTTTCATAATAATACCTTCGACTGGGCAACACGAAAACAAATATCTTTGTAAAAAAACAGAACTTTGGCAGACGTTACAGCTAAGTTTCTAAAAGAATCATGCCGTACCTGCCAAAGTTTTTTTACTTAAAATTTTAGCTTTAATGCTCATGTATTGCCTTGATAAATCAAATACATGATTATCTCAATTTAAGAGTCACCAAACAAGCAACTGCCAATATAATTCCAACTATCCAAAATCTAGTAACAATTTTCGATTCGTGATAACCCTTCTTTTGATAATGGTGGTGAAGAGGCGACATCAAAAACAATCGATTTTTTTGAGCATACTCCAACCCTTTGCGTTTTCGTTGATATTTAAAATAACTGACTTGAAGAATAACCGAAAGATTTTCGATTAAGAAAATACCACACATAACAGGAATCAACAATTCTTTTCTAAGTGCCAAAGATAATACCGCAATGATACTTCCGAGCATCAGGCTTCCGGTATCGCCCATGAATACTTGTGCAGGAAACGCATTATACCATAAAAAACCAATACAAGCCCCCACAAATGCCGCACAAAAAATAACCACTTCTCCCGAGTTTGGAATCATCATGATGTTTAGGTATTGAGCGAAAACTTTATTTCCAGTCAGATAAGCAAAAACAGCCAACGTAATACCGATAATCGCAGAAGTACCAGCCGCCAAACCATCGATACCATCGGTGATATTTGCCCCATTCGAAACAGCCGTGATGATAAAAATAACCACCAAAACATAAGGAATCCAAGCCAAATTTTCGGGCAATAAACTTCCAAAAATTTGATAATCAATTTCGTTATTTTTAAAAAAAGGAACAGTTGTCGTCAGCGAATGAACATCTGTATATCTTTGAATCTGCCCGATGGCAGCTTTTTCATAGACCCGAATTTTAACATTTTCATTAAAGTAGAGTGTCAAACCAACAATAAGCCCCAAACCAATTTGACCGATTACTTTGAATCTTCCTTTCAGTCCTTCTTTATCCTTTTTAAATACCTTGATATAATCATCGGCAAAGCCAATGCCACAAGTCCAAAGAGTAGCTATAATTAGAAGAACAATATAGACATTGTCTAATTTTGCAAAAAGCAATACCGGAATCATTAAAGATGCCAAAATGATAAATCCACCCATGGTTGGAGTACCTTTTTTCTGCATTTGTCCTTCAAGACCCAAATCACGGATAGATTCTCCAATTTGTAATCTTTGTAAATACAAGATGATTTTTTTGCCAAAAATAGCGGCAATTAATAAAGAAAATACAATAGCCCCCATGGCACGGAAGGTGATGTACTGAAAAACTCCTGCTCCTGGAAAGTTCAAAACTTTGTCCAGATAAGTAAATAAATAGTAAAGCATAAAGATAATATGGTTTTTATCGGAAAGAATGGCAAAGATACTTTTTTTTGCAAATGCCATGAAATAATTGATTAAAAAATTGTCAAGTAAGTGAATTATTTGCGTTTTTTGTGATGAATAGCTCTAAACAATAAAATTATGAAAGCATTGCTTTGCCGTACTCATGGGAAACCCGATTCTCTAGTTCTTGAAAATATCCCCTCGCCAAAAGTCGAACCAGGCAAAATTATTATTGAAGTCAAGGCTTGTAGCGTCAATTTTCCTGACACGCTGATTATTCAGAATTTGTATCAATTTAAGCCTGATTTACCCTTTTCTCCAGGAGGCGAGGTATCCGGAATCGTGAAAGAGGTCGGCGAAGGTGTCAGAGGATTTAAGATAGGTGACCATGTTTTTGCCCTAACAGGTTGGGGAGGCATGGCAGAAGAAGTTTTAGTAGATTCGGGCAGGGTTTTTCCGATGCTTCCAGAGATGGATTTTGTAACGGCCGCCTCCGTCATGTATAATTATGGCACCTCTTTTCATGCCCTAAAAGACAGAGCTGAACTTCAAAGTGGCGAAACCTTGTTGGTACTTGGGGCTGCCGGAGGAGTAGGATTAGCCGCCGTAGAGCTAGGAAAATTGATGGGGGCTACAATCATTGCAGCAGCTTCGTCTGAAGAAAAACTATCCATTTGTAGGCAAAAAGGAGCAGATTTTGTGATTAATTATACAACAGAAGACCTAAAAGAGTCGGTCAAAAAAATCACAGAAGGCAAAGGAGTTGATGTCGTTTACGATGCCGTTGGAGATAAATACGCAGAGCCTGCTTTACGCTCCGTGGCATGGAAAGGTCGGTATTTGGTGGTTGGTTTTGCAGCAGGAGAAATACCTAAAATCCCTTTAAATTTAGCTTTGCTAAAAGGCTGCTCTATCATGGGTGTTTTTTGGGGACAATTTTCGGCAAAAGAACCTCAACAAAACTTCCAAAACATACAAATATTGGCAAACTTTTTCAAAAAAAGGCAACTGAAACCACACATACATGCCCTGTATCCACTTGAAAATGCTGCCCAAGCCATAGAAGATTTGATGGATAGAAAGGTCATTGGAAAAGCAGTGGTAGTGATGAGTGATGAACTATCCAATACCGACAAATTTTCGGAAACCTCAATGGAAGAATTAGTGGAAAACAAAGAAATTTGTCCATTGGTTTTTGATAAATCCGAAGATTTATTGCCCTATTTAGGTAAGTCTTTGGGGTCTTCCGAATGGATAACGCTTACCCAAGAGATGATTAATGATTTCGCCAATGCCACTGGCGACCACCAGTGGATTCACGTAGATACAGTAAAGGCAAAATTTTCACCATTTGGCACGACTATCGCCCACGGATTCTTATCTCTTTCGGTCATGCCTCATCTAATGAGTGAAATATTTAAGATTAAGTCGATAAAAATGGGTATTAATTATGGCACAAATAAAGTACGATTCATCAGTCCAGTGCCTTGTGATAGCAACGTTCGCTTAGTAGTCAATTTGCTAGCTATTGAAAAAGGTGCCAATAATTCTACAAAATTAACTTTAGAAGCTGTTTTGGAGCTGAAAGATTCTTCAAAACCCGCTTGTGCTGCCGAATTGATTACGGTTTTGTATGAATGAGCAAAAAAAGAGATTTGAGTTTCTTTAATCAACAGAAACTCAAATCTCTTCAAATAAATGCTCAATAATAAAGGCAAAAGTCCCAAGAAAACCAGCACTTTCACTAAGCTGAGAAGTATTGACAGATAATTTGGATTTAAACTCACTCAAGCAATATTTGTTTATTGCTTGCTCGATTGGGATGGTGATAAATTTACCAGCTTTTGCCAACAGACCATCTACCAATATCAATTCAGGATTGAATAAATGTACTGCGATAGACAATGCCTTGCCCAATTCGGTACCTATTTCATTTAGTAAATCGATACAAAGTTCATCACCCGAATGCGTCGCAGCAATGATAATATCTTCGTTTACATTTTCAATATTTCCACCACAAAGCTGTGTTATTTTAGACACTCTTCCATTTGCCAATTCTTCTTGTACCCTTTTAATCAGTACTTTGGCAGTAGCCACTGTCTCAAGACAGCCAATTTTCCCGCAAGAACATAATTCACCATTGCCAGCTCCACGTACCTGAATATGCCCCAATTCACCAGTAAAACCTGAAGTTCCATTGAAGACTTCCCCGTCAATTAAAATCCCCAATCCAACGCCCCAATCTATGTTAATGGCAAGTACATTATTATACTCTCTTGCCAATCCAAATCTTTTTTCACCCAAGGCAATCGCTTTGGCATCATTGATGGTAAACGAAAATGCTTGAAAATATTCTCCCAATATGACATTAATTGACTTTTGTTCGTTGGTAGGATACGAATAATTGTAGCCACTTTCTTTGTCGATTAATCCAGGCATACAGACACCGATGCCAATAATTTTTGAGCTTGGAATCCCCTTATTTGCCAATAACTCTATGGTTTTTTCCAAAATACTTGAAGCATAGCCCGGATTATTTTCAATCACAAGAGAAATTTTCACTTTGGCAATTTCTTCATTTTTTAAATCATAAATAATAGCCGTACTTTCAAATTTATTGATGAGCCAAACCAATAAATACCCATGATTTGGATTGATACCATACAGTATGGGTTTTCGACCAGATTTTGAATTTCCAGTTCCAACTTCAGTCAGCCACCCTTCTTGAATAAGTTCTAAAAATAAGATATTGACCGATGGTGGACTAGAATGTAAAGATTTACTCAAATCAATAATACTGCTGGCTCCATTCAAATACATTTCTTTCAGAAGCTGCTGTTTTAATTTATTTTTTTTTATCTCTACAATTGATTCTTTAGTATCGTTCATTATTTAATAAAAGAAATTTTAAACAAATGTACAAAATTAATAATTATCAAAGAATTAAAATTATTTTTCTTTAAAAAGACAATGAAAGAAAAAATATTTTTCATTTTTCTAAGCATTTGAGAAGTTTAGAATTTATTCTTGTTTATCATTTTATATTTTAAACTTTTTTGTAACTTGCTGTTTATACAACAAACTATCCAAAATCTGCTATGAAAAAAATTATATTATTGTTCATTTCTTTCATTTGGACAATTCCGGGATTTGCCCAAACGGAAGATTCTTTATTTATAAGAAAAATTTATGATGAAATATTATCTAAAGGCGAGGCTTATCAAACGCTCAGCCATCTGACAAAAAAAATAGGCTCTCGCCTGAGTGGTTCGGAAGGAGCTGCAAAAGCGGTCGTTTTTACTCAAAAAACAATGGAAAACTATGGTTTCGACAGGGTATTCCTACAAGACGTGATGGTACCACATTGGGTGAGGGGAGAAAAAGAGACGGCTTATATACTAAAAAACGGACAAAAAATAAATGTTCCGATTGCGGCTTTGGGTGGGTCAGTATCCACACCAAAATCGGGTATTCGGGCAAAAATCATTGAAGTAAAAAATTTTGAGGAATTAAAATCATTGGGCGAAACAAAAATAAAAGGAAAAATAGTATTATTCAATCGCCCGATGGATGCCACTAAAATAAATACTTTCGATGCCTACAGCGGAGCGGTTAATCAGAGAGGCAACGGGGCATCTGAAGCTGCAAAATATGGTGCGGTAGGAGCTATTGTTCGTTCAATGACTACTTTAAAAGATGACTTTCCACACACTGGGGGCATGAGATATGCCACTGGTATCCCCATGATTCCTACTGCCGCCATCAGTACCAATGGGGCAGAATTAATCAGTCGATTACTGAAAGAAGACAATAATTTGGAGTTCTTTTTCAAACAAAGTTGTGAAACATTACCCGATGCCCCTTCTCATAATGTAGTGGGAGAAATAAAAGGAACAGAAAAACCAGAAGAAATATTGGTAGTAGGCGGGCATTTAGATTCTTGGGATTTGGGAGAAGGAGCACAAGACGATGGAGCAGGTTGTGTGCAATCTATTGAGGCTCTTAGGGCTTTGAAAGCCTTGGGCTATCGACCCAAACGAACCATTCGGGTGGTGATGTTTATGAATGAAGAAAATGGCTTGCGAGGAGGGACAAAATATGCTGATTTGGCAAAAATAAACACTGAAAAGCATCTTGCTGCCATTGAATCTGATAATGGGGGATTTACGCCAAGAGGCTTTGGAATGGTTGGAACTAACGAACAAATCACAAAAATAACTCAGTTTAAAGCCCTTTTAGCTCCTTATGGATTGCACGAAATTGGCAAAGGCAGTGGTGGAGCCGATATTGGTCCGCTCGCTTCCCAAGGTACTTTGCTCATTGGATTTAAACCTGATTCTCAACGATATTTTGATTATCATCATGCTTCAAACGATACCTTAGAGGCTGTCAATGAACGTGAGTTGAACTTGGGGGCGGCTTCTATGGCTTCTGTATTGTACTTGTTGGATAAATATGGTTTGTAAATAAATAGTTGTTCTCGTGAAATTCAAAATTTTCTTGTATCTGTCGCTTGCGATGTATGTTGCTGGTCTTATTGGATTAAATATCCCTGATATTGCTTGGTTATTTAAAGCTTTAACTCCTTTCCATTTATTGAGTTCTTTGGTTATTTTGATGTTTTTCCACCAAGATTGGTCTCGTCCTTTTATTTATTTTGGAATTATAACCTTTTTCTCGGGCTATTTGGTAGAGGTATTAGGTGTACATACAGGTCTAATTTTTGGTAGATATAACTATGAAACGACACTTGGACTAAAAATCTTTGAAGTACCTCCGATGATTGGCATCAATTGGTTGTTGTTGATATATGTCGTCGGTTGTTCTTTTTGTAGAATGAATCGACCTCTTTGGCTCAAAATTGCTTATGGAGCTTTGGTCCTGACAATGTTTGATTATTTGGTTGAACCCATCGCCATTCGTTTGAATATGTGGAGCTGGGAGCAGGGATTGCCCCCTATGCAAAATTATATTGCTTGGTATGTAGTTTCGGCAGGATTATTGACGTTATTCTATCAAATGCCTTTCAAAAAATCAAATCAGATGGCTGTTTGGATATTCATCATGCAAATTTGTTTTTTTGGGATTCAGCATTTCATTCATTAATCAATACAATTTTTTATAAATAATGACCATTTCAACCAAACTCTCGCTTGCATGCTGTTTATTTTTGGCATTTGCTTGTGGAAAAACAAGTACCGAAGAGTTAGTTTTATCTGATTCTTCTGTCGAAATTAATGGAGAATTAGGGAAATTTTGTGCCATTGGTGGAAATTTTTTATCTGGATATAAAAATGGCGGATTATATCGAGAAGCCCAGCAAACTTCTATTGCGGCATTGCTTGCAAAACAAGCTCGCTTTAAGTTTTCTCAAGCCTTATTTCCTATCGAACAATCGGGTGGCTCTGGGTATTTGGCTAATAATAATTCTACAGAAAACCAATTGAATCTGGAGAGAATTGTTGAAAATTCTGCTATTATTTCATCAAACCCTCTAAGATTAAGCAAATTTATAGGCAATATTCATGATTTGACCATCCCTAATTTAAGGGTTTCTTCCTTAGGATTTCCTGGTCTAGGAAATGCCGAATTGCCAGGATTTAACCCTTATTTTGCCAGGGTAATTCCTGAAGGAAAAGAAAACATAACTTATGCCGATTGGCTCAATAGTGTTTCTCCTGATTTTTTCCTTTGCTCTTTGGGCGAAAGCGATGTATTGGAATTTGCCTTGTCTGGAGGAAGAAAAAACCTGACAGAAACATCGGTGTTTCTAAAAAATTTAAGCTTAATCACAAAAATACTGGCTTCAAAGCAAGCGAAAGGTATTTTTTTCAATATCCCCAATATTCTTGAATTGCCTTATTTTAATTTTCAAACTTTTGCACAATTAAGTGCTACCTCAAAAGTAAAAGGTATTTACATTACTACGGGCAATGGAATTGTCAGAATGGCAAACAATCAAGATAAAATTCTGATGGATGCAATTAAAAATATTGGAATGACTGATGCTAGCGGACGGAAAAAAGGGTTTACTTCCAGTTATCCTTTGTCGAGTGATGAGGTCTTGGACAACGATGAGCAAGGGTTTGTACAGCTACGAATCAATGAGTTCAATGCCGTGCTTGAAAATGAATCTAAAAAAAGTGCATGGGTGATGTTCGATACACGTAGTTTTTATAACAAAATACTTAGCAATCAGCTATTAGAGGGAGCTGTGGTTTTCAATGGTTCTATTTTAAAAGGAAATTTCTTTAGTTTGGATGGAATCCAACCAAGTGGACGAGGTTCTGCTTTATTAGCGAATGAAATTATCTCATTAATGAACGATAAATATAAAAATATTCTAAAAACAACCATTCCTTTATTAGATGTTACTAAATTTGAGGCATTAAAAAACAAATAAGCTAATTTTCAATGAAGATTTCGATTATTACTGCCTCATTTAACTCCGCAAAAACAATCAAGGAAACCATCGAGAGTGTCTTGTCTCAGGATTATCCAGACGTAGAATATATCGTAGCTGATGGAGGGTCGAAAGATGACACTATCGAGATTCTTCGCTCTTATGGTGATAAAATTAAGTGGATTTCGGAGAAAGACTCTGGTATTTATGATGCGATGAACAAGGGGATTCGTTTGGCGACGGGGGATGTCATTGGAATTATTGGGTCGGATGATTTCTACCCAGATTCAACAATTATCTCTCAGGTAGCAACCGCTTTTCGGGATTCTGGTGCTGATTCTGTTTATGGCGATTTGCATTATGTTGCGGAAGAAAATACCAATAAAATTATTAGAAATTGGAAATCTGGTAAATACAAAGTAAGTAATTTTTTATATGGCTGGATGCCTCCTCACACGGCTTTCTACCTCAAAAAATCTATTTATGAGCAATTTGGATTGTATAATACGGATTTCAAGAGTGCTGGTGATTATGAATTAATGTTGAGAATGCTTTATAAACATGGAATTTCGACTCATTACATTCCTAATGTATTGATGAAAATGCGTGTTGGCGGGACTGGAAATGCCAGCCTAAAAAATAGACTCCGTGCCAACACAGAAGATAAAATAGCTTGGAAAATAAATGGACTTAGTCCGTATTGGTTTACGATGTATCTAAAGCCCTTATCAAAACTCCATCAATGGCTATCTTAGGCCTATTCGACTTTTAAAATCTGATAAAGGTTACCTCTAAAAGTAAAGCTTTGTCCTTCTGATTTCCCCATTAATACTTGCCCAATGGGAGATTGTGGGGAAATAAGCATGATTTTACAAGCTTCTACTTCTATTCCACCCAAACCAACAGCCACGAAAAATATTCCAAAGTTGGTTTTCACCAAACTTCCAATACTGATGTTCTCATGAGTATCTGTACTCGTGATTTTATTCATGAATTGTCGTTCTTGATGGGCTTGTTCAAACATCCTTCCGTGCATTTCCCTATCCAATTGACCCATGGCACGTGCTGTTTCATATTTATCTCCCGCCGAACTTTTACTCTCTTCATTGGCAGATTTTTTGGCAGCTTCCATGGCATCGAGAGAGGTTTGCATTCGAGTATCCAATATTTTTTTTATTTTTTCTAAAATTTCACTTTTCATCGTATTGATTGAATTCCTCCTTCCAAATTATAAAGTTGTTTGAAAACCCCTTGTGATTCTAACAATTGATATGCCTTTTGGCTTCTTTTCCCAGTCTGACAAAGCACTACAATTGTTTGTTCGGGGTCAATCTTGTTGATATTTTCCATTAATTCGCCTAATGGGATAGATATGCCTCCAATATTTTGCAATAAATATTCTTGCTTTTCTCGTACATCAATGATTAAATACTTATCCAAATCTTGCAGTTCTTCCCAAGAAATATGTTTGATTGCAGACATTTGCTCGTCCGATGAACAAAATTTTTCATAATCTATTAGGTATTGAATCGAGGAGTTGTCGAAAAACTTTGGAATAGGAAAAACCCTACTTTGCATGCTGAGGGTATCGATGATATAAAGTTTGCCAGAAAGCGACTCCCCTACTCCCGTAATTATTTTGATTGCTTCGAGTGCTTGAATCGAGCCAATAATTCCAGGAAGGACACCAAGCACGCCCGCTTCAGCACAATTAGGAGCTTGCTCAGGGCTAGGCGGATTGGGGAATAAATCTCTATAACATACTGAATTTAGATGATTAAAAACGGCTACCTGACCTTCAAATCTGTATATTGCCCCATAAATAAAGGGTTTGTTGAGTAAAAGGCAAGCATCATTAATCAGGTATCTTGTCGGAAAATTATCCGTGCCATCAATCACCAAATCATAGTTTTTAATGATATCCATGGCATTTTGGCTGGAAAGAAAGGTTTGAAATATTTCTATTTTGACAGAGGCGTTCAACTCTTGCAGTCTTTTGGCAGCTTCTACCGATTTATTTTGTCCGACATTTTTTTCCGAAAATAAAATTTGTCTTTGTAGGTTTGAAGAGTCGATGGTGTCATTTTCTACAATACCGATATTCCCTACACCAGCAGCTGTCAGATACAATAAAATAGGACTTCCCAATCCGCCTGCTCCAACAACCAATATCTTTGCATTTTTAAGTTTGGATTGGGCCTCGATGCCAAATTCTGGAATTAAAATTTGACGGTTATATCTTAATAATTCTTCTTTTTCAAGCATAAAAATTTATAATTATTCTATTTTTGTGGAAAAATACTGCAAATATTATTGTTTGTACATATTTTTTTTTACAATGTAGCATATTTTATTCTAAATTGCGTTTATTTGTTATTTACATTAATACAAACATCATTTATAAAATTATAATCCTTTAAAATGAAAAAAAAATTAATAGCTTTCGCTTGTTTTACACTTGTTTCTTCTTTGTCATTTGCCCAAGGCACTAAAACTCCGGCAGCAAAGCCAAAAGTAGTAACATCCGCTTCGGCTCCAGCTGGACCTGTTTTGAAAAATACGATAGATTCACTTAGCTATTCTATTGGCTTAAATATTGCATCTAATATCAAAAGTCAAAATATAAAAGTACAACCTGATTTAATTGCTAAAGCGATAGAACACGTATTAGGCAACAAACCTACCTTGATGGAAACAGCGGCGGCAAATGCTTGTATTCAATCATATTTTCAAAATGAATCGGCGAAGCAAGGCAGTGCTAATTTAAAAGCTGGCGAAAAATTTCTTGCCGAAAACAAAACCAAGGCAGGAGTAATTTCTCTCCCAAGTGGCTTACAATATAGTGTCATAAAAGAAGGAAATGGTCCTAAGCCTGCGGCTACGGATAAAGTAAAGGTTCATTATCATGGGACACTAATCGATGGAACAGTCTTTGATTCTTCTGTTGATCGTGGACAACCGATTGAATTGGGTGTAAGCCAAGTAATCCAAGGATGGATTGAAGGATTGCAATTGATGCCTGTTGGTTCAAAATGGAAATTATACATTCCAGCGAATTTGGCATACGGCCCTCAAGGACCTCCAAGTATCGGGCCTAACCAAACCTTGATTTTCGATGTTGAATTGTTGGAAATAGTAAAATAATTTGAATAAAAGGGAAAGGTTGCTGACAATCTTTCCTTTTTTCTGATTCATTTAATAAAAGCTGTTATTTAGCCCAATTATGATAAATTTTATGAAAAAATTAGTCGTACTATTCACCATTACCGGATTGTTGGGTTGCTTTGAGAATCAAGCTCAAAATCAACAAAGTACTCCCTCGTATGGTTATAATGAATTAAAACCTACAAGAACACAAGAGCAGGTGGAGCAGTTTGCGACACAATTTTTAAGTTATCATCATTATCAAAAATTCAATTTGAATGATGATTTTTCTTCAAAAGTATGGGATAATTTCTTAAAAGAAGTAGATGGCGGGAAATCTTATTTTACGCAAGAAGATATTGAATCATTTGAAAAATATCGTTATTCCATCGATGAGGATTTGTTGGAAGGAGATTTGACTGCTCCTTTTGAGGTATTCAATTTATTTAGAAAAAAATACAAAGAACGCCATGAGTTTATCATGAAATTATTAGATAAACCCTTTGATTTTTCTAAAGATGAATACTACGAAACAGATAGAGAGAAAGCCAAATGGGCAAAATCTAAGGCTGAATTAGATGATTTATGGACTAAAATTGTCAAAAGCCAAGTTTTAGATTTAAAGTTGAGTGGCAGTAAAGATAGTGCAACGGTGGCTACTCTGAAAGATAGATACAAGCGATGGGAAGGCAGAATTGCGAAATGGCGTTCGGAAGATGTTTTTCAAGGTTTTATGAATGCCTTTGCAGAAACCATCGACCCTCATACCAATTATATGATTCCGAGTACAGCAGCACAATTCAATATCGAAATGAGCCAATCGGTTGAAGGTATTGGGGCGTCACTACGAAACGAAGGGGATTATGTGATGATTGCCGAAATTATCCCAGGAGGTCCATTGTTTAAAAGTGGAAAGGCTGTCAAAAATGATAGAATTGTCGCCGTAGCTCAAGGAGAAAATGGAGCTTGGCAAGACATTGTTGGCTGGCTTACAGACGATGCCGTGAAGCTCATCAGAGGTACAAAAGGGACAGTAGTCAGAATTAAATTACTTCCGGGAGATGCTCCTGCTGGCTCACCTACCAAGGAATTAGTTTTGGTACGTGAGAAAGTTAAATTGGAAGAAGCTGTGGCAAAAAGTAAGATAATTCCTCTCAAAAAAGATGGAAAAGAGTATCAGCTGGGAGTCATTGATATTCCGATGTTTTACAGAGACTTTGAAGGGGCAAGAAAAGGTGGAGATTATCAAAGTACCACCAAGGATGTGAAACGTTTTTTGAATGAATTTAAGGCGAAAAATGTTGATGGCATTTTGATTGATTTAAGAAATAATGGAGGGGGTTCGCTCACTGAAGCGATTAATCTTACGGGCTTATTCATTACCAAAGGGCCTGTGGTACAACGCAAAGATAACAATGGCGGTATAGACGTTGAGAGTGACACCGACCCAGAATTGGTTTACAACGGCCCTTTATTGATTTTACAAAATCGTTTCAGTGCCTCTGCCTCAGAAATCTTTGCTGGTGCTATACAAGATTATAAAAGGGGAATAATCGTCGGAGAACAATCTTTTGGCAAAGGAACTGTTCAACAATTGGTCGATTTAGACCAATTTCTTTCAGCTCCCAGAACGGCTTCTACTGATAAAAAAAGTGCAGCTGGTTTTGACCAAAAAGAAAAATATGGACAGTTGAAACTAACTACCGAAAAATTTTATCGTATTACGGGCAATAGCACCCAAAGAAAAGGTGTAGCAGCGGATATTCAATTACCTACTCCTTTAGACCCAGAAGAAATGGGGGAAAGCTCTCAAGAAAGTGCATTGCCTTATGACCAAATTCGTACCTCTTCTTTTGATAAAACCAACATCATTTCTGATGGATTATTAGAAAAACTAAAAGCTAATTACCAGGTTCGTCTTAAAACTGACGTAGAAATGAAACAATTGACTGAAGATTTGGAGGAATATAAGAAAATAAAGAATTTAACAATTGTTTCGTTGAATGAAGAAAAAAGAAAAAAAGAGCGAGAAGAAAACGAAAAACGTCGCAAATCTGTCAATAAATTAAGTGGAGAAGATAACAAAGACAATGACTTGATACTTCTCGAATCCGAAAGAATTTTAGCAGATTTAATTACCAATAAAAACTAAGAAAATCAAAAAAAATCCTTATCAAAACTGATAAGGATTTTTTTTAACTCATCTATTGAATTACCACCGAATGAGAGCAGACCCCCAAGTAAATCCACTACCAAAAGCTGCCAAACAAACCAAATCCCCCTCTTTTATTTTCCCTGCTTCCCAAGCCTCACAAAGAGCAATAGGAATGGATGCTGCCGTGGTATTTCCATATTTCATGATGTTATTATATACTTTTTCATCGGACAATTTCAGTGTTTTTTGTACAAACTGAGCAATACGAAGATTCGCTTGATGCGGAATCAACATATCTATCTGTTCCACAGTCAAATTGGCTTTTTTCAATGCCTCCAAAATAACTTCAGGGAATTTCGTAACAGCCGTTTTAAAAACCAATTGTCCATTCATATTGGGATAATACGTCTTATTCTCTAATAGATTTTCATACACAAAAAATTCACCAAATTCAGTATCAGGAAACCCAAATTGCTCTGCTCCCAGATGATATCCTCCGTGGCTTCCAGGGCTAATCAATGCCAATTCTTCGGCATGAGTTCCGTCCGAATGTAAATGTGTTGTCAGAATCCCTTTGTTTTCTTCAGAGGTCGCTTGCAATACAACAGCCCCCGCCCCATCTCCGAAAAGCACCGCCACATTTCTGCCACGAGTCGTAAAATCCAAGCCCATCGAGTGCATCTCCGAGCCTACCACCAGAACATTTTTATACATTCCAGTTTTGATGAATTGGTCTCCTACCGAAAGAGCATAAATAAAACCTGAACATTGATTTCTGATATCCAATGCACCCGCTTCTTTATTAGTAATTCCCAATTCTCTTTGCAATAAAACGCCACAACCAGGAAAGTAATAATCCGGACTAAGGGTTGCAAATATAATAAAATCAATTTCTTCTGGAGAAATTCCGGCACGTTCACAAGCAATTTTAGAAGCCTTTCCCCCCATGGTTGTTGGGGTATCAACTCCTTTTTTTCCAAATCTTCTTTCCTTAATTCCAGAACGCTCCTGAATCCATTCGTCGCTCGTATCCATTAATTTGGTTAAATCATGGTTTGTTACGACATTCTCCGGAACATAAAATCCGATTCCGGCAATTTTTGAGTGATACATACGTCTAATTTATTTAGTTATTGATGAATAGATTGCTGTGCCAAGATTATCTTCCGATTGCTACTTTTCTGAGTATATTATCAATTACTTCCTTACTCGTAAATCTATCCGCCTCCGCCTCATAATTTAGTATAATTCGGTGATTGAACACATCATATACCAAAGCTTTAATATCTTCGGGCAGAACATAATCCCGCTCGTCGAAATATGCCAAAGCTTTTGCCGCATTATAAAGAGCAATGCCTGCACGAGGTGAAACCCCAAATTGCACATATTTCGCTTCGTCCTTTAAGCCATATTCCATCGGACGGCGAGTAGCAAAAACTAGCTCGATAATATATTTTTCAAGCATTTCGGATATCGTAATCTTATTGATTTCTTGTCCGATTGCCGCAATTTCGGCTTTATTTAAAATGGGTTTTGGAGAATATTTGCCATCTAAATTACTAATTTTTCGAACCATTTCCAATTCATCCTCTTTACTCAAGTAATCCACAAATACCTTCATCATAAATCTGTCCACTTGGGCTTCGGGCAAAGGATATGTTCCTTCTTGCTCGACCGGATTTTGGGTTGCCATGACCATAAATGGTCTATCCAATTGGTGGGTTTCATCACCGATAGATACTTGTTTTTCTGCCATCGATTCCAGCAAAGCCGATTGAACCTTGGCAGGTGCACGATTCACTTCGTCTGCTAAAATTAAGTTTGCAAAAATTGGCCCTTTTTTTACCTCAAAGTCTCCCGATTTTTGGTTATAAATCATCGTTCCAACCAAATCTGCTGGTAATAAATCCGGTGTAAACTGAATCCTATTGAAACCCAAATCGAGCACTTTTGCCAAAGTATTGATGGTTTTGGTTTTAGCCAACCCTGGTACTCCTTCCAATAAAATATGCCCACCCGTAAACAAACCTATCAACAATCTGTTGATTAACCGCTCTTGTCCTATGACGACTTTACCTGTTTCTGAAAAAACTTCCTTAATCTTTTTATGTAAAACTTGCGAATTTTCCATGTAATTGTCGATAACTATCTGAATCTAAATTATTTTAAACGTGAAATTAGCAAAAAGCCTTTAAAAAACGCATTATTTT
>JACCDQ011226869.1_pt1 | contig 28163 bp, 26 predicted proteins | sample 7446031 | NCBI WGS metagenome assembly JACCDQ01 (sample SAMN15323442, study PRJNA562643) | freshwater metagenome | isolation source: river surface water | place: USA:Blue River Watershed | collected 2017-08-17 | reverse complement strand
CGGCCCAGTTCGCCACCGTCGATCGCGGCCTTGGCTTCGGCGTAGCTGGGGTCGAAACGGCGCACAAAACCGACCATGGCCACCAGGCCCGGGTGTTGGGCCGCCACCGCCTCCACCGTTTCGCAGGTGGCCACGTCCAGCGACAGGGGCTTTTCCACGAACACGTGCTTGCCCGCGCGCAACGCGGCACTGGTTTGGTCGGCGTGCAGGGTGGTGGGGGTGACCAGCACCACGGCATCCACGTCCGGATCGTTCAGCAATTGGGCGTAATCCGCGTAACACTGTGCCACGCCCAATTCGGTGCGCGCCCATTCCAGTTCGGCCGCCACAGGGCTGCAGGCCGCCACCAGCCGGGCCCCCGGGGTGTTGCGCGCGAGCTGTTCGGCATGCCGCTTGCCCAGGCGACCTAGACCGGCGATGCCGACGCGCAACGGGGGTTTGGCGGTGGGGGTTGTCATACGGTGGGTCTCCTGAATAGGGGGGTCGAAAATGGGCCTTGGGCCCGGTGTTGGCAGATGCGGATGACTGTAGCGTCAGGACGTTGCGGCTTCGGCCACCGAACACCTCAAAAACACCTCAAACTTTGGGACTCAACGACGCCAGGCGGGCACGTTGTACGGCGTGATCACCTCGGGCCGCGACAGCGCGGGCGTCAACACCGGGGTGGGTATGCCTTGGGCGTGCATGAACCACAGGCACGCTTGGTGCAGGTCATGTTCCAAGTCGTGGTGCAGCACCGCCTGCAAATGCCCTTCGTGCAGCAAATGGCGGTTGTCGTCGTCCAGGTCGTGTCCGATGAACACCCGACAGGCGCGGCCACTTTGGGCAAACGCACGCACCACCGCGGCATTGGCCCCCCCTACCGAATAGACGGCCGCCAGGTGGGGGCGCTGGTGCAGCACACGCGTGGCGGAAGCCAGGGTGGAGTCGAACAGGCCTTTGCCGTCGTGCTGGACATGCACGGCGCAGTCGGGTCGCAACCGCCCCAGGGTCTCGGAAAATGCACGCACACGCTGCCCCTCGCCCAGGAAGTGCGAACCGCTGCTGGACACCAGCACCTCTGCTGCCTCGGGCCCGAGCCACTGCGCCATGAGGTACGCAGCGGTCTGGCCAGCGCAGGTGTTGTCCATGCCTACATACGCCAGGCGGGGCGCGGTTTCCAGGTCGGTGGCGAGTGTGACCACCGGTATGCCACGGGCATGCAAACGCTCAACCGAGGCCACGGTCTCAGGCACATGGGGGGCTTTGAGCAGCACCCCGTGACTGCCCCGACGGGCGATGGCATCGAGCCGCTCCAACAATGCTGCCAGGGGCCAGGTTTCGGCCACGTGGTCGCGCGCACGCAGAGCGACCGGCTGTATGCGCTCGAACACCCGCGCCAGGGCAGACAAGGTGAGGCGGGAAAAACGCTCCGGTGTTTCCATGACCACATCGATCGACAACCGCCGCCCTTGCCGCCCCACCTGCAGACGCTGCCGTTCCAGCTCAACCAGGGCCTGCTCCACCCGCACCCGGGTGGCCGCGCGCACGTGCTCGCGCTGGTGCAACACCCGGTCCACCGTGGCCAGACTCACCCCCGCTTGCAACGCAATTTCTTTCAACGAAAACGCATGCGCCATGGCATTTCACCTTTGCATCTCAGCACCGATTGTGACGTTTTTTGAGGTGTTCTTGAGGTATTCATCCAGTCGCAAGGCTCAGGGGTTTGCCTACACTGCCAGCGTCAACCAACACCCCAAAAGGAGCCCATGACCCCGCCCACCCCCACGGCCTGGCCCACCTGCCAAGGTGCCCAACTGGGCGATCTGAAGGCGCTGTGCGCCACGACCACGGCCCCTGAACACGTGCCCATGGCACGGTGCGTGGAACAACAGGTTCCGGTATACGACTGCCGTTTTCTGCGCAGGCAACTGACCCAAGCCCCCGAAAGCGCCCAGGCCCTGATGGCGGAGTGGATCTGGGTCTGGAAAGACGGCCCCGGCATTGTGGTGCTGCAACACGCCTACGACGATGCGCCGCTGGTGGACGCCGTGACCCGGCGTTTTGAGGCCATCATCGCCCGGGAAAAAGGCACCCAGTCGGGGGGCGACCACTTTGCCCAGGCCGGTGCCAACGACCGGGTCTGGAACGCCCTGGAAAAGCTCTGCCTGGACGAACCGGCGCTGTTTGCACGCTACTACGCCAACGACATGGTGGCCTTGGCCTGCCGGGCCTGGCTGGGGCCGGGCTACCAGATCACGTCCCAAGTCAACAATGTGCGCCCGGGCGGCATGGCGCAGCAACCCCACCGGGACTACCACCTGGGTTTTTGCACGCCCTCACAAGCCCAGGCCTACCCGGGCCATGTGCACCAACTGTCGCCGATGCTGACGCTGCAAGGTGCGGTGGCCCATGTGGACATGCCCCTGGAAAGCGGCCCCACCCTGTACCTGCCCCACACACAAAAATGGGCGCACGGCTACCTGGTGGCGGACCGCCAGGACGTGACCGCCTACTTTGAGCAGCACCGTGTGCAATTGCCTTTGTCCAAAGGCGATGCGGTGTTTTTCAACCCGGCCCTCATGCATGCGGCGGGTCACAACCGATCGGCGCATATCCAGCGCATGGCCAACCTGTTGCAGGTGTCGTCGGCGTTTGGCCGGGCCATGGAGTCGGTGAACCGGCAGGCCATGACCCAAACGGTGTATCCCCACCTGCGGGCCTTGCTGGAAACCGGCACCCTGGACGAAGCGGCGGCACACCGCGCCATCGATGCCACGGCCGAGGGCTACGCCTTTCCCACCAACCTGGACCGCGATCCCCCGCTGGGTGGCTTGGCACCCGCCAGCCCGCAGGCCGTGGTGCGCGAGGCGCTGCGACAAGGCTGGACGCCCGCCCAACTCGACGAACGCCTGACCCGACTGGCCTGGCAACGGCAAACTTGAAGCAATGGCCCGAGACCTGTCTCAGTGGCGTTGCGCGAGGTTCAAAAACGCCTCGTGTTCGACCGGGTCCATTCGGACCTGGTGCTGCGCCTCGGGATAGCGCCCGCCTTCGATGTCCGCGGCGAATGCACGAAACGCCTCCACGCGCGCGGTCTGCACCGTCCGCTCCAGGGCGGGAATGTCGGCATAGCGTTTGGCGTGTCGCGGAAAATGGCCTGGGTTGGTGCCCAACACATCGCTGGAAAACAGGTACTGCGTGTCGCACACATCGCCACAGCCCATGCCCATGGTGATCAAAGGGGTGTGGCGGGTGATGTGGTCGGCCAGTTCCACCGGCACCACCTCGACTTCCAGGAAGGCGGCACCGGCGTTTTCCAGATCACGCACCTTTTGCAGCACCTTCATCGCCTCCTGGGCGCTTTTGCCAATCGCCCGAAAATTGGTCCATGCGGCGAGGTTTGGAACCAGCCCCACATGGCCCGTGACCGGAATGCCTTCTCGGGCCATGGCCTCGATGAAATACGGAGAATGCGAGCAATACACCGCATTGGCACCGCGCTTGAGGATGGAAAACCCCAGCTCGATCGCTTGCTGCGGACTGGACACCGCGCCGTGCGGCATTCCAGCAGACACAAAGGCAGAAGGCGCCGCCGCCCGTATCAATTCCAGGTTGTGATCGGGTTCGCAGGACAGGATGACAATGCCTGCTGCTTCAGCCGCCGCCGCTTCGGCCGCCGTGTCCACATGGATTTGCGCCCACTTGCGCCGGCCCTTCTGGCGATGCAGGTCGTGAACGGAAGGGGCTCGACTCATGGGTGTGTCTCCTGGGCGTTGGTCATGAAAAAAGTGTAGCCAGCGCCCTCTCAAAACCACCCCCCGCCATTGCTGGAAACGGCCATAAAGTCTCATTTGTATCGGCTGCCGACAGTTCTGCCTGACCGAAAATGCGACAACGGTTGCGGGTTTTCCTGGGTTTGGCGCATTTTGTGAGACAGCCTTGCGCTGTGCACCCCGAAAACAAAAAGGGCGGCCGAAGCCGCCTTGGGGGCGCATTGCTGGGGTCAGAACCGCACGGGCTGGCCGCTCTTGGCGCTTTCGGTGGCCGCGTCGGCCAGCTTCTGGGCCATCACGCCGTCTTGCACCGTGGTCTTGAAGGCTTGCCCGGACTGCAGGCACTCGAAAAAGTGCTGGATTTCCAGCCGATAAGCCGCTGCGTAGCGCTGCAGGAAGAAGGCCTCGGGCTTGTCGGCCTTGACGCCGTTGGCGTCCCACTGCACCACTTCGCTGGGGGTGTGGTTGCCGCACTGCAACATGCCTTTGGAACCCAGCACTTCAAAGCGTTGGTCGTAGCCGTAGGCTGCGCGGCGGGTGGTGTTGATCTGGCACAGGCGGCCTTTCTGGGTGCGGATGCTCACGGCGGTGCTGTCCCAGTCGCCGGCTTCACCCACGGCCGGGTCGGTCAACACCGAGGCGGTGGCGCTCAGCCATGCCGCTTCGTCGCCGTCGGCGCACAAAATCCAGCGGAACACGTCCAGATCGTGGATCAGCATGTCGCGAAAAATGCCGCCCGAGGCCTTGATGTACTCGACCGGCGGCGCGCCCGGGTCGCGGCTGGTGATGATCAGCATTTCGGGGTTGCCGATTTCACCGGCGTCCATGCGGCGGCGCGCTTCGTTGAAGGTGGGGTCAAAGCGGCGCTGAAAGCCGATCATGCAGCCCACGCCGGCTTCGGCCACGGTTTTGGCCACGGCTTCGGCGCGCGGCACCGACAGGTCGACCGGCTTTTCGCAAAAGATGTGCTTGCCAGCGGCGGCGGCGCGTGCGATCAGGTCGCTGTGGGTGGTGGTGGGCGAGCAAATCGCCACGGCGTCGATGCTCTTGTCGGCAAACACCGCATCGATAGTGGACACTTCGGCGCCCAGGGTTTGCGCCAGATCGGAGGCGGCCGCAGGCACGGCGTCGCAGACGTATTTGAGCTTGAGGCCGGACAGGGAGGCGAGGTTGGTGGCGTGGATGCGGCCGATACGACCGGCACCGAAAACGGCTACGTTTTTCATGGTGTGACGAGGGTGGTGGTTGAATGGTTGGCAACTATAAAGACGTTTTTCGAAAATGGAAAGTTTTTTTCAATGATTTTTATTTTTGAATTTAGTTTCGTCATCCTCACTCTGGTCTTCAGGGGAAAACCCCCACTTCTGCCTCTTTGAAGTCGGCTATAAATGATCGTCTTTTGACGATTTATGATCAAAATTCTTGCTGCGGTTTGGCGGTGATTTTTTTACAGTCTCGTCCACTTTCAACCCCTTTGACGGAGACCGACATGACCGCCTCTTTGAACTTTGCCATCAACCGCATGAGCGTTCCCCGCATGCCTTTCGCGGACTTTGCCGCGCTGGTCAAACGCCTGGGCGTCAGCGCCATCGAAATCCGCAACGACCTGGCCCAGGTGGAAATGGAAGACGGCACGCCCGCCGAAACCATCGGTGCGGTGGCCCAGGCCCACGGCCTGACCATCCGCTCGATCAACGCGCTGCAACGTTTCGACCAGTTCGACGCCACCCGAGCCGAAGAAGCCGCCGCCATGATCCGCTACGCCGTCGGTTGCGGCTCGCAAGCCCTGGTGCTGTGCCCCACCAACAGCCTGCGCGACGCGCGCACCCCCGAACAACGCCATGCCGACCTGGTGCACGCGCTCAAGTCGCTCAAACCCATGCTGGACGCTGCCGGCCTGATCGGCCTGGTGGAACCGCTGGGCTTTGAAGAATGCGCCGTGCGCCGCAAATCGCAGGCCGTGCGCGCCATCCAGGAAATCGGTGACACCACCACCTTCCGCCTGGTGCACGACACGTTCCACCACCACCTGGCGGGCGAAGACCTGTTCTTCCCGGAGTTGACCGGCCTGATCCACATTTCGGGCGTGGAAGACACCGCCCTGAGCGCCAACCAGATGCGCGACGGCCACCGCGTGCTGGTGGGTGCGGCCGACCGCCTGGCCAATGCCGCCCAGATCCGCCGCCTGCTCGATGCCGGTTACCAGGGCTACGCCTCCTACGAGCCGTTCGCCGAAGAAATTGCCGCCGCCCAGGACATCGAGCAACGTCTGCGCGACAGCATGGCCTACTTGCAACAGGCCGTGGCCGCCTGAACCTGAGCCCAACCGCCGCGCCCATGGACCCCGCCCCTTTGCGCAAAAAGTCCAGCGCGCGGTTTGTGGACATTGCCGAGCACGCGCGGGTCAGCGTGGCCACGGTCAACCGTGTGCTCAACGACCACGGGGGCGTGTCGCCCGCCACGCGCGACAAGGTGCTGCAGGCCGCCAAGGCGCTGGCAGTGCCGCGGCTGCTGCCCCAGGCGCACCGGGGGCTGACCCGGTTTGACGTGGTGCTGGCCAGCAACCGCACCCCGTTTTTCCAGCGCCTGCAAGTGGCGCTGCAGCGCTTTGGGCAACTGCTGGACCACCGGGTGGTGATCCACCGGCACGAGTTCTCGCCCACGCAGCTGGTGCAGGCCGCACACTTCATTGCCCAGCCGCCGCACCGCCGCAACGGCCTCATCATTGCGGTGAACGACACCCCGGACATCCGCAACGCCGTGCAGCGGGTGATTGTGCAGGGCGTGCCCGTGGTCACCCTGATGAGCGACATCAGCGACGTGGCGCGGCTGCACTACGCAGGCATTGACAACTTCATGGCCGGGCGCAGCGCGGCCCACTTCATGGGGCGGATGGTGCACCAGCCCGGCCGTGTGGCGGTGCTGACCAACGACCTGAGCTTTCGGGCGCACCGAGACCGCACCGGCGGGTTTCTGGCGGTGCTGGCACAGCGTTGCCCGCACCTGACCTGCCTGCCCATACACGCCTGCCAGGACGACCCCGTTCGGGCCCAGAACTGGATCGAGCAGGTGCTGCGGGACACGGCCACGCAGGGGCCCCTGGTCGGCATTTACCAAAGTGGCGCGGGTTCCAGCGGCGTGGCACAGGCCTTGGCACGGCACGGCATCCGGCCGGTCTGGGTCGGGCACGAGCTGACGGACGAGCACCGCACCCTGATCCAACAAGGCGTGCTGGACTTGGTGATCGACCAGGACCCGGACGGCCAAGTGCTGTCAGCGATGCAACACCTGCTGCACGCAAACCAGTGGCTGGACCAGCGCCCGCCGTCCACGCCGAATGAATTTCGCCTTTTTTTCCAGGAAAACCTGCCCAGCCGGCCCTACCTGGATGAAACCGGGACCCGCCCCTGACGGGGCACCGGGGTCACACCGGCACCTTGCCCGCCGGGGTGGTGGGCTGGTAGGGCAGTTCCAGCTCGTAGGCCAGGGCAATGAACAGGCTTTGCGCCAGGCCCATGGTGGCCGTGAGCGAACGGAACCCGAAGGTCGAGTTGTCCTGCACTTGCAAAGTGGTTTGGGCTTTGCGGGCCAAGGGGCTCATGCCGCTGTCGGTGATCGCGATCAGCTGCGCGCCGCGCTCCTGCGCCGCCGCCACACAGGCCAGGGTTTCTTCGGCGTAGGGCGCAAAGGAAATGGCCACCATCACATCGCCCCGGCGCACCGAACGCATTTGCCCCAGGTGCATGCTGCCCATCGACGAAACCAGACAAACCCGCTTGTCGGTGTGTTGCAGGGCGTAGTCCAGGTACACCGCCACCGGAAAGGACCGGCGCGAGGCCACGACCCAAATGCAATCGGTGGCGGCCAGCAAATCGACGGCCTTTTTAAAGCTCGGCCCGTTCAGGCTGTTTTGCAGCTCCTGCATGCCCGCCAGGCTGCCCGACAGGAACTCGTGCGCGATTTCCACGCTGGACAAGCTGCCCGAACCGGACTCAATGATGTCCCGGATGCGGCTTTTGTAGTTGCGGCTGGGCGCCAGCTGACGCGTCAGGCCGTCGCGGAACACCCCCTGCATTTCGGAAAACCCCGAAAAACCAAAGTGCTTGGCAAACCGCACCACCGCCGAAGGCTGCACGCCACACTGCGAGGCCACCTCCTGGATGCCATCCAGACCGATGTGGTCGCGGTGCCGTTCCACGTACTGCGCAATCACCTTGAGCTGTTTGCTCAAGCCATCGTATTCGGCCGCAATGCGCTTGATCAGCTGTTCGACGCTGAGCTTGCTTGGCTTGTCGGTTCCCATGTTGGCATCCTTGTCAAACGCTGCATCCAAACGCCCTCCGGCGAATGAAAATATTTTTCTCTGAAAAACATTTTTGCAAAATGTTTTGCATTTTGTCTCGTCCGTTTTTATACTTCAATTTCAGCAAGAACCCAGGTAGTTTATGAACTTTCCAAACCACGACTCCATGGTCATCATAGGCGCAGGGCACAGCGGCGGTCGCGCGGTGCAGGCGCTGCGTGCGCAGGGCTGGACAGGTCGCATCGACCTGGTGGGCCTGGAGGCCCACGCCCCCTACGAACGCCCCCCCCTGTCGAAAGAGTTGCTGCTGGGCGCCAAACAAGCGGACGAATGCCTGCTGGGCCCGGTGGTGGACAGCGCCCACGACAGCGCCTTGCAACGGCATGTGGCCACCGCCACGCAGATTGACCGCCACCAACGCACCGTGACCCTGGACAGCGGCGCACAACTGCCTTACCGCGCCTTGCTGCTGGCCACTGGGGGCCACGCCCGCCACTTGGCGGTGCCCGGCGCCGACCTGCCCCAGGTCATGGCCTTGCGCACATTGGACGACGCCGCCCGGCTGGCGCCCCACCTGGCCACAGGCAAACGCCTGCTGGTGGTGGGGGGCGGGTTCATTGGACTGGAAGTGGCCGCATCGGCCCGCCAACGCGGCGTGGACGTGACTTTGCTCGAAGGCGCACCCCGGCTGATGGGCCGCGCCGTTCCCGCCGACATGGCCGAACAAGCCCTGCAATTGCACCGCGCACGCGGCGTGGACGTGCGCCTGGGCGTGGTGCCCGAACGGTTCGAGGCACGGGACGCGGGCGTGCTGGCCCACCTGACGGACGGCAGCCAGCTGACGGTGGACGCGGTGGTGGTGGGCATCGGCATACAACCGGCCACGGGATTGGCTACCCAAGCGGGCCTGACCGTGGCCCGTGGCATTGTGGTGGATGCTGGACTGCGCACCAGCGACCCGCAGGTGTTTGCCATCGGCGATGTCTCCGAATTCCCCAGCCCGATTTCAGGGGACTTGATTCGTCAGGAAACCTGGCTCAATGCCGAAACCCAAGGCCAGGTGGCCGCAACCAATATGCTGGGCGGCAACACCACTTACACACAGGCAGCGTGGTTTTGGTCCGACCAGTACGACCACCAGTTGCAAGTGGCCGGAGAACCGGCACTGGGGATGCAAACCGTGCGACGCCCCCTGCCCGAAGGCGACGTGATCGAGTTCTATCTGGGCGCGGATGGCCGCGTGGTGGGCATGAGCGGTTGGGGGCTAACCAGCCGGGTCACCAAGGAGTTGAAACTGGCCCGGATGCTGGCCGACCGCCGCGTGGCGGCCGCTGCCGAGGTACTGGCCGACCCCGCCACCAAGCTCAAGGGCTTGCTCAGCGGCGGCTGAAACCACAACGCCCGGCCGCCATCAGCCCCCGATGGCGGCCCGGAATTTCGCCAACGCTTCTTCGGACACACCCACTTCGTGCTGCGACTGGGGGTAGGCACCGCTGGCCACGTCTTGCTGGTATTCGCCAAAGGCGGCAATCCGCTCTTGTTGCAGGCGCTGGTATTCGGCGGCAAAGTTGCGGTACACCTTGGCGTGGCGCGGCACGTGTCCGGTGTTGTAACCCAGCACGTCGCTGGCAAACAGGTACTGCGCATCGCAGCCCGCACCGGCCCCCATCGAAATCATCACCAGGCGGGTGTTTTCGGAAATCAACCGGGCCACGGCCGAGGGAACCACTTCGATTTCAGCGGCAAAGGCGCCGGCTTCTTCCAGTGCCTTGACCTGCTGCCACACCAGCATGGCGGTGTCGAAGGTTTTGCCCACGGCCTTGAAACCACCGGTCCAGGTGCACTGCGAAGGGATCAGGCCACTGTGCCCGCACACCGGGATGCCTTCCTCACGCAAACGGCGCACGATGCCCATGCTGGCCGCGCAGTACACGGCATCACCCCCCGCCTTGATGGCTTTGAAAGCCGCCCGCAGGTATTCCTCGGCGGTCACAAAATCTCCGTACTCCAAACCCGGTATGGCAAACACCGTGGGTGCCGCTTCGCGGAACGCCGGGGTGAGCAGTGCGGGCGGCACCGACACCATGTCGATGCCGGCCTGCTGTGCGGCATGGGCTTCGTCCAGGGTTTCAACCCGCAACATGGACAACTGGCGTTGGCCTTTGAGGGCACGCAGGTCCGCAATCGTGGGGCGGCTGGGTTTTTTCATGGTATCTCCTGTGGAAAGAAATTTATTTCTATTGTAGACTTTGTTTGGAATTTAATGTGCAATTCTCAACTGCTTTACCACACCTCACATCATGGCAAACACCTACGTCCTCACCCTGTCCTGCCCCGACCAGCCCGGCATCGTGCACGGCGTATCGGGTTTGCTGTTCCAGCTGGGCGCCAACATCGAGGAGGCCGCACAGTACAACGACCAAAGCACGGGTCTGTTCTTTATGCGGGTGCAGTTTGCCTGCGACCAGACCCCCCAGCCTGAACTGGACCATGCCCTGCAACAGCTGGCTGCTCAGTGGCGCATGGGCATTGAGCTGCACCGGGCAGAACACCGCGTGCCAACCGTCATCATGGTCAGCCAGCAGGGGCATTGCCTGAACGACTTGCTGTTCCGCTGGAAAAGCGGTTTGCTGCCGGTGGACATCAAGGCCATCGTCAGCAACCACCGTGACTTTTACCAGCTTGCCGCCAGCTACAACGTGCCGTTCCACCACATCCCGGTCACGGCAGCCACCAAACCCGAAGCCGAGGCGCGTCAGCTCGATGTGATTCGCAGCGAAGGTGCCGAACTGGTGGTGCTGGCGCGCTACATGCAGGTGCTGTCCGACACCATGTGCCGCGCTTTGAGCGGGCGTGCCATCAACATCCACCACAGCTTTTTGCCCAGCTTCAAAGGGGCCAAGCCCTACTACCAGGCCCACGACCGTGGCGTGAAACTGATCGGCGCCACCGCCCACTACGTGACCGCCGACCTGGACGAAGGCCCCATCATTGAGCAGGACGTGGCCCGCGCGGACCACAGCTTGACCGTGGACGACCTGACCGCCGTCGGCCGCGACACCGAGAGCCAGGTGCTGGCCCGCGCCGTCAAGTGGCACAGCGAACACCGTGTGCTGCTCAACGGGCACCGCACGGTGGTGTTCAAATGACGGAACGGGGGGACAGCCCCTGCACGCTGCCGATCGGCATCAACATCGATGGTGTGCTGGAGCACGACGGCTTGACCACACCGCACGCGGCCACCCGCTTTGCCTGGATCCAACACAGCCAGGTCTTTGACTACGTTGAGAAAAACATCGACCCCAGGGAAGATTTTTCGCCGTACTTCGACCTGGTGCAGCGCTACGATCTGCCGATTCGGGTGTTCGGCGGCATTTTTTGCGCCGGACAAGACGAAGCCGTGATGCGCTGGGGGCTGCGCACCGCCGGCAAGCTGGGGGCCCGGATTTTCAACATGCAGCTATACGCCCGGCACGCCAACGGCCAGCCCATCACCGACCGGCAGGTGGCCGACTGGTACCTGGAAGCGGTGGAGCACGGCAGCGCCTCCCACTGCCAACCGACGCTGGAAGTGCACGTGGACATGTGGAGCGAGCAGTTTCACCGCGTGGAAAGCGTGGCCAACCTGCTGGCCCAGCAGAACGTGGGGCTGCGCTTGACGCTGGACCATTCGCACCTGGTGTTCAAGATCGGCAACCCCGCCGAATTGGGCGTGAGCGGGTTGGCGGACGAGCCCGATGGTGGCCGGACCCTGCTGGCGCCCGGCCACCCCGAAACGCTGTACAGCCGTTGGTTGCGCGAAGGCTGGGTGGCGCACGCCCACACCCGCAGCGTGGCGCCCGGGGTGCGACACAACCCCGCCATGCGGCGCGGGCACGGTCTGCCGGGGCGGGCCATCCAATACCCCCTGATACGCCCCCCGCAAGGCAGCTTCCACACCGAATGGCAGGAAGAACGCCTGCATGACTGGAAACAGGCGGTGCGGGACATGCTGGCCTGGATGCACCAGCACCCCGAACAGTCACCGCAACAAGTCAGCTGCGAGTTCATCCCCTTCCCGGACTATGGCGGGGGCGGACGTTACTCTATCTGGGACAACAACCTGGCCTGCGCACGCTGGTTGCGGCAAGAATGGGCCCAATTGCAAGCCGCCCCTGCGGTGGCAGAAGAGGCGGTGCCCGCATGAAAACCGTACTGTGCTTTGGCGACTCCAACACCCACGGCACCATGCCGATGCGTCGGCGGGAAGACGAGCGCCGCTTCGCGCCCCACCAACGCTGGCCCGGCGTGTTGCGCCAGGCACTGGGCGAGGACTGGGACGTGATCGAAGAAGGGTTGCCCGGCCGCACCATCGGTCGCGACGACCCGGTGGAAGGCGCTGACCGCAACGCCTTGCGTTATTTGCGCCCCTGCCTGCAAACCCACGGCCCGCTGGACGTGGTGGCCTTCATGCTTGGCACCAACGATTTCAAGGCCCGCTTTGGGGCCAGCGCCGCCGACATTGCCGAGGGCATCCACGCCCTGATCGACATGGTGCGGGAACACGCCACGCCGCGTGGCAGCACGCCCACCGTGCTGGTGATCTGCCCGCCCCCGGTGGTGGAGGTGGGCTGTTTGGCCGACATGTTCACCGCGGGATCGCACAAATCGCGTCAGTTGGCCACCCACATGAAGCGGGCCGCGCTGGAACGCCAGGTGCTGTTCCTGGACGCGGGGGAGCACATCGGCGTGAGCCCGCTGGACGGCATCCACCTGGAAGTGGACGCACACCACCGCCTGGGCGGGCTGGTGGCAGAAAAACTGCTGGGCATGCCGCGCACCAAACGCGCGTGAGGATGCCTGCCGCATGTTTGCGGTGTCGGTCAACCCACCTGGATCTGGATTTGACCGCCCTCGACGCGGGCCGGGTAGGTTTTCAGGTTCACGCACACAGGCGCCCCCAGCGCACGGCCATCGCGGATGTCAAAACGCCCGTTGTGCTTGGGGCATTCGATCACGTGTTCCATCACCAGGCCATCGGCCAAATGGATTTTTTCGTGGGTGCACAGGCCGTCGGTTGCATACACCTTGTCGTCGTAGCGGTAGACGGCATAGGTGTGACCGCTGTGGTCGAAGCGCAGCACGTCCTCGTCATCGATGTCGTCAAGCTCGCAAACGTTGATCCATGAACTCATGGGAAATCTCCTGTGGTGTGTGTTGTGAGGTGGCGTGGTACCGGCGTCAAGCCGCCTGCATGGGCTGGTTGGGCACCAGCGGACGCACCACGTGGTGGTAGGGATCGCTGACCTGGTGCAGCAAGGCAGGCACGATTTCGGCATAGGCTTCAAAGGTGCTTTGGTAAGGCGGCGGGCAATCGGCCTTGATGGCTTCGTGCAGCTTGGGCAGCGCGTGGTAGGGCACCATGGGGAACATGTGGTGTTCCACGTGGTAGTTCATGTTCCAGTACAAAAAGCGCAGCACGGGGTTCATGTAGACGGTGCGGCAGTTCTGGCGGTGGTCGGTCACGTTTTCGGGCAAACCGGCGTGCTGGGTGAACCCGGTGTAGTTGTAGAGCCAGGCACCCAGCATGCCGGGCAGCAAGCCGATCAGCAGCACGGGCAACCAGCTTTGGTAGGCCAGCGCAGCTCCTATCACCACCGCGTACACCAACACCCAGACACGGGCTTCGCGAACCAGCTTGGGCCACTCCATTTCGGGCACAAAGGTTTTTTCATCGTCGCTGATGGACCCCAACGCGTTGCGCAGCACGGCCATCAATTCTTTGGGGCCGTTTTTGATGGCGAACACGTTGAGCAGGGTGCCCAGCAGATCGGTGGGCACGGGCACGGCAATTTCGGGGTCGCGGCCGGTGACCAAGGTGTCGGTGTGGTGCCGGGTGTGGCTCCAGCGCCATTTGGTGGGGCGGCGCAGCACCTGAAAGCAGGCGAACTGGTAGAGCAGGTCGTTCATCCAGCGGGTTTTGAAGGCGGTGCCGTGGCTGGATTCGTGCCAGCGGCTATCGGCCGGGCTGCAGTACAAGGTGGCGTACACAAAATAGGCGGCAAACAGGACACCGGCGTTCCAGCCCGCCACCCAGCCGTACACAAACAAGGCGGCGGTCGCCAGGATCAGGGTGTACCACAGCAAGGTGTCGCGGATGGCATGGGCATCGTCGCGCTGCATCAGGCTTTTCATCACGGGCCGGGGCACGGGGCATTTGTACCAGTCGGCGTTGACCAGACCGGCCGCCTGGGCGCGCTCGCCGGCGCCGCCTATCAATTGGTAATCGGCCCGGGTGCGGGCCGGTGCCGCTGCGGCGGCGGTAGCTGTGTTCATGAAACGGGTCTCCTGGGTGGGGTTTCTTGGATCATATCGATTGGAAAAATTTTTCCAATCATTGACCATCAAATTGCATCAAAATCCATCAAAATAAACGAACAAGACATTGCATTTATTGCAGAAGCCTGCCCCATGAAACCCAAAGTCACCATCCAGGCGATTGCCCAGGCAGCGGGCGTCAGCACCGCCACGGTGGACCGTGTGCTCAACAGCCGCCTGCCCGTGCGCGAGGGCACCGCGCTGCGCGTGATCCACACCGCCGAGCAACTGGGCTACCACGCGGTGCACCTGATGCGCCAACGCTTGCCCCAGCGGGTGGGCCTGCACACCTTGGGCTTTTGCTTGCAGAAAAGCCATTCGCCGTTCTACCAGGCCATGGCGGCGGCGCTGCGCGAAGCCGCAGAAGCCACCAGCACCGCGCGGTGCACGCTGCAGGTGGCCTTCATGGACTCGTTTGAGCCCGGGGCCATCGCCGAACAGGTTCTGGCCATGGGCCAAAGTTGCGATGCCGTGGCCGCCGTGGCCGTGGACCACCCCCACGTCAGCGCGGCGGTGGAGCAATTGCACGAGCAAGGCAAACCCGTGCTGGCCCTGTTGTCCGACCTGAGCGCGGAACACCGCCTGGGCTATGTGGGGGTGGACAACCACAAGCGGGGCCGCACCGCCGCCTGGGCCATCCACCGGCTGTCCCGGGGCCGGGGCAAAGTGGCGGTGCTGGTGGGCAGCCACCGCTACCTGGGGCAAGAGGCCAACGAGATGGCGTTTCGGTCGGCGTTGCGCGAAAAACCCGACCCCCTGGACGTGCTGGACGCCCGCATCAACCTGGAAGACGACGAGGTGACCTACGAGGTGACGCTGGACCTGCTGGCCCGGCACCCCGATCTGGTGGGCATCTATTCGATCGCGGGCAGCGTGACCGGTGTGGTGCGGGCGCTGACCGAGGCCGGGCGCGTGGGCCAGGTGGTGGTGGTGTGCCATGAACTCACGCCCGAGCACCGGCGGGCATTGGTCAACGGAGCGGTCGACCTGGTGATACGCACCCCGCTGGCGTTGCTCGCCCAAACCGCAATTCAAACGCTGCTGCGCCGTTTGCAAACAGACACGCCCACCGCCTTCGGGCAACCGTTTGTGCTGCCGTTTGAGCTGTACACCGGCGAGAACGTGTGAGTTCGGCTGGCCGAGCACAGCGTGGTTCACAACGGCCACCTGTGCAATGCCGACGCCCAGACGTCCCCCAACAACAACGCCATGTGCAGGCGGTGGCTGGCATGCGCGGCCTCGATGGGCAACACCACGCGCTCGGGGCCTGGGGTCGGAGATGGGGTATTGTTGGTCAACGGCTGCCCCAGCAACAGCACCTGCCGGCAGTTGTGCCGCCGGACACCGCCGGTTGACAGCGCCACAACCGGTCGGGTCAGGCTCACCTCAATGTTCAGCAGGTGGGCAACAGGCATGTGTGCTCCAGGTGCCAACGGCTGATCTGACAAGATGATTTGCTTGCCGCTGGGGTGGAGTTTGTCTGCCAGGTGCAAGGCCACCAAACGGTCCAGCTCGCTGCCATGGCTCAGCACCAAGGCATGTGCTTGACCCAACCATTGCAAGGCCTGCGCAAAAACCAAAGTGGCCTTCAAGTGGCCCAAGCCGGCCAAAGCACGCCCCAGTTGGGCCAACTCGTCTGGCCAGGTTGTTGGCAAGGCGCCATCACCCGGAGTGGCCACCCGAACGCTGGCGCCGGGTTTGCTGGCGGTGGGCGGCACAAAAGCCAATCTGAAACTCTGGTACCCCGGGTGCCGAAACAAGCGCGCAAACCGCACCACCGTGGAAGGCACCGTTCCGCAGGCCCGCGCCACTTCGGTGATGGTGCAACGGTGGATGCGGACATGGTGCTCCAGACAAAAAGCAGCCACATGCTGGAGGGTGCGGCTCATGCGTTGCTGGCTGCGCGCAATCGCATCAAGCAGCGCCATGCCTTCCAGGGGCTGGACCAAAGCTGGCACCTCCAAGGCAGGTGTCTGCATGTTTGTTTCTGGCCTATTGCCCAAGCGCGTGGGCGACGCGCTGGCACAACCAGTCCACCATTGCCTGTTTGAGGGGCTCGCGCTGCTCGGGGTCGAACTCCCTTGGATCGGCCCCGATGATCGCCCACAGTGGATGCGCCGGGTCCAGCCGCTGTGCTCCGTAGGGACTGCATCCCCGGTCCACGTCTTCCCCTGCCACCAGGGGCGGCAAGGCCCGCAGGTCCACGGTGTCGGGCCAGAAGGCACTGAGCAGCGTGGTTTCAAACAGGCCGGCGTGATCGGGCTTCATGGGGATGCCTTGTCCCATGTTCATGGCCAGGCCCAGCACCTGCATGCCGGTCTGGCGGGCGTTCCAGTGCTCGGCGATGTCGCGCACCAGGGCGACCTGCTCGTTGGCAAAGTGCCCGCTCATCAGCACCGTCAACCGTACGCCTTCGAGCTGCCAGCTCTTCAGGGTATGCACCAGCAGTGCCTCGATCTCGGTGGTTTGCGGCATCATCACGGTGAAGGGCATTGCGGCGTGGTCGCCCCCGGTACCGTAGTAGAGCGGCGGGCACACCAGCCCCCCCATGCGGGCTGCAGCTTCCAGGCACAGTCCTTGGGCGGTCAGGGCGTCCAACCCGATTGGCAGGTGTTCCTGGTGGTATTCGTAGGTGCCCAATGGCATGTAGACGATGGGCTGCTGCATCAGTGCCTGGCGGATTTGCGCCGGGCGCAGGCGTTCGATGCGCACATGGGGGTGAAGATCGGTCACAGTGAACCCCTTGTCATTGGTAGTAATCCCGCACCCAAAGGTGCTGGGCGATCTGGGCCTTGAGTTCCGCCGGGAAAGGCTGGCCATCCGAGTAGCGCACGTTCATGTCCACCTCGGCGGCATTTTTCATGCCCGGAATAAGGGTGGACACCTGGGGTTCGCTCAGCACGTAGCGCATGGCCGCTTCGGCCAAGGTGGGGTAATGGGGGGCGCACAGCGCCTTGAGCTTTTGCACCCGCTCGTAGGTCTGCATGAAACGCTCGCCACGGTAGAGCTGGTGCGGCACGGACCCCGGCTCCCAGGTGCCGTAGGTGGATTCGGTCCAGGTGCCGGTGAGTGCGCCGGAGTCCAGCGGCACGCGGGCAATGTAGGCCTGCCGCGTGGCTTCGCCGGCCGGAAACAGCCGCTGCGCCGGGGTTTGCTCGAACAGGTTGAACACCACCTGCTGCGAAGCCACCAGGCCGAGCCGGGCCAGGTCCATCCCTTCGTCGGCGCGGTAGTCGCGGATCGACACGCCCACCTGATCAATCTTGCCCTGCGTGCGCAGATCGTTCAGCGTTTCGAGCCAGTCCAGTTCCGTGGTGCCGCGTGGCACCCAACAATGCAGCTGGTACAGGTCGATGCGCTCCACACCCAGGCGTTTGAGCGAGTTGTCCACCTGCCGGCGCAGGTACCAATCGGGGTAACGGCCGCGCATCATGGGGTGGTCGTCGGTTTTTTCGGGCCACACCACGGGTTGCGCCTTGGTGGCCACGTAAATTTTCTGGCCACGCCAGGCCTTGAGCGATTGGCCGATCACCTCTTCGCTGTGGCCCTTGCCGTACAGCTCGGCGGTATCGACAAAGTTGATGCCTTGCTCGTAGGCGTGCAGCAGGGTGTTGACAGAGGCCTGGTCATCCACGGCACCCCAGTCGCCCCCCAGCTGCCAACCACCAAACGCCACTTCGCTGACCTGCCAGCCAGTGCTGCCAAACGTGCGGTATTGCATGGTCAGACCTCGGTGGCGTTGGCTTTTTCAACCTTGCGCTGGTAACGCGCCTGCATCAGGCGGTCCCCTTCTTTGGTGCCGTCGTGGAAGCTGCCAAACCACTGGTCCCAGGGCATCACGGCGTTGTCACAGTAGTTCACCTCGAAGTGTTTGTGGTGCAGGTAGTGCGAGTAGCCATGGATGTCGATGGCGCCGGTGTCGCCGATTTCCATTTTCTCGAACCCCACATGCCCGACCACGGTGCTGAAGGTGGCAAAGTTCAGGTGGTGCATGGCCATGAACGGCGCGGCAGGCACCAGCAAGTAAAGGAAGGCCGGGGCAAACTGCAGCGCGCTTTCCACCGGGTGGTTGGACATGGAGGTCCAGGGCGAGGGGTTGATTGAGTTGTGGTGCACGGTGTGGCACCAGCTGTAGAACGGCTTCCAGTGCATGAACCAGTGCGCGAAAAAGAAATAGGTTTCATGGAAAGTGCCGGTCAGCAGCACCATCGCGCCCACGTACCACAGGTGGTCCTGCCAATCGATCGTGTTGGCATAGCCATTCGCAAAGGCCCAGAAAATAATCACCTCGAACGCCACGCAAATGGGCGCCGAAACGAACATCGAACGCAGAAAGTTGTCGATGTTCTGGTTCTTGAACCAGAAGTAGTCGAGCGGCTGCTCACTCGGGAACTTGGCGTTGTACTTGAAGCGGCGGTCCTGCTGCTTGCGCACATAGAGCCGCCACTCGAAAAAGCCCAGCCACAGGCACAGCGCCACCCACTTGGCCACAAAGAGCCGGGCGATCCAGCCGAACTCCAAGGTTTTCATGGTCTCCATGTCGGGCACCACCACGAACCACCAGAACACACTGATGCCCAAGATCAAGGCATTCCAGGGCCACAGAATGCCCTTGAGCCAGGCCAGGTAGGAGGTGGCGGTCTGGCTGCCCGCAAACGGGGGCAGGCCGATGGCGCCGTGGGGGCGGAAATCGCCGCGCTTGTTGCGTTCACCAAAGTCCAGGTCGTTGAGCATGATGTTGAAGGGTGGTAAGTGTTCGTGGATCAAAAGGGGCGCAGCTTTCCCCCGGGTGGTGCGCGCAGGCGCAGCCACCAGCGAAAAGGTGGGGCCCTCCAGGAGGGGTCAGCGGCTGTTGACGACCGGCGGGTGGCCCTGGTGGGTGCTCATGTGGGCCTCGATTTCGGCCTCCAGATCGGCCATGGCCTCGCCCCCGGCCATCAGGTCGGTGATTTCCTCGCGGGTTTTCTCGCCGCGCCGGAAATCAGCCGCCTTGGCACCGCGTATCAGCACGGCAAAGTGGTCGCCCACGGTCACGGCGTGCATCACGTTGTGCGTGATGAAAATCACCGCCAGGCCCCGTTTCTTGGCCTCCAGCACCACGCGCAACACGTGGGCGGCTTCTTTCACCCCCAACGCGGCAGTGGGTTCGTCCAGGATCAGCACGCGCGCGCCAAAGTGCAAGGCCCGCGCAATCGCCAGCGACTGGCGCTCACCGCCTGACAGGCCACCGATCAGCCGGTCGCCGTTGGCAATGCGGGTGATACCAAATTCACGCACCGCCTTGACCGCAATCTCGTTCGCCATTTTGCGGTCGAACACGCGGATGGGGCCGAATGATTTGTAGGGTTCCACCCCCACAAAAAACGACCGACCGATGGTCATGAGCGGGAAGGTGCCCCCGAACTGGTGCACCGTGGCAATGCCACGGTCGGCCGCCTCGCGCGGGTTGTCGAACACCACTGCCTGCCCGTCCATGAACATTTGGCCGGTGGTGGGTTGGTGCACCCCCGACAGCGTTTTGATCAGTGTGGACTTGCCCGCGCCGTTGTCGCCCAGCAGGCACAACACCTCGCCCGCGTGCACCTTCAGGGAAATGTCGTGCAACACATCGACCGGGCCGAACGATTTGTTGACGTTTTGGAGTTCAAAGATGGGGGGATTCATGGTCACTCAGCTCCCTTTTTTGGATTTGAAGCTCATGGCCGCTTTGCGGAAGGTGTTGTTCATCATCACGGCCACCAGCAGCATCACGCCGATGATCAGGCTCGACAGGTTGCGATCGAACTCGGTGTAGTAAATGCCCTGGTTGACGATGGCAAACGTGATGGTGCCAAAAAAGATACCCACCACCGAACCAAAACCGCCGGTGAGCAACACCCCGCCGATCACTACCGAGATGATCGAGTTAAAGATGAAGGACATACCCGACGACACCTGGGCCGAGTTGTAGAGAATGGTCTGGCACATGCCCACAAAACCGGCGGCCATGGAGGACAGCACGAACAACCAAATGGTGAGCTTGTCAGTGGGTATACCGGCGTTGCGGGCACTCACGCGGTCGCCGCCCAGCGCAAACACCCAGTTGCCCCATGGCGAATAGTGCAGAAAATACACGCACACCGCCGTGAAGCCGACCCACCAGGCAATGGTGATCTGGAACGAGTCGTTGATGAAAGAGCCAAACATCTCTTTGGCCCAGTCCGGGGACACCAAGGCCACGGCAGTGTTGCCGGTCAAAGCCAGCGAGCCAAACAATGTCAGACCGGCCACGGCAAACAGGGTGCCCATGGTCACAATGAGCGAGGGCACATGGGTGCGAACCACCAACACGCCATTGACCAGCCCCACCAGAAAGCCAAACCCCATGGTCAGCGCCATGCCCGCGGCAATCGGCAGCTCGTAGTAACCCGAAGCCACGCCCATGATCATGGAAGCCGCTGGCACCATGGCACCAATGGAAATGTCAAGCTCCCCTGCGATCATCAAAAAACCGATGGGTATGGCAATGATGCCCAGGCTGGCAGCCACGTTCAACCAGCTGGCCACGCCACCCGGGGTTAAAAAATTGGTGCCGCCGAACACCGTGAAAAACACGGTGACAAACAGCATGCCCAACACGGCGCCGGCTTCGGGCCGCCGGAGTAAGTTTTCAAACATGGTGGTTTCCTTGACCCCGGCGGAGGCCGGGGCGGTGTGGGAACAAATGAAAACAGCGGCTCGATCAGCGCGCCCCTTTCTTGATGCCGACCAGCACGGTGTCGATGTTGGCCCCGTCCACGATGTTCGGACCGGTCAGCACCGGGTCGGTGGCGATGTCGGTGCCAAAGTCGATGTGCGCGGCCAGCATGGAGGTGGCCAAAAAGCCCTGCAGGTAGGGCTGCTGGTCAATGGCCATGGTCAACGAGCCCTTTTTGATGCGATCGGCCACGGCGGGGCTCAAGTCAAACGTTCCCAACTTCACTTTGCCTGCCTTGCCCAGCTGCTGCGCGGCAATGCCGGCGGCATCGGACGCCCAGGCCGCCAGGTTGATCACGGCGTCGATGGAGCCGTCCTTGGCCATTTCGGCCTTGATGGCTTCAGCGGTGGCGGTGGTGTTGCCGTCCAGGTTGGCCGGCACGCGCAGGATGGTCACCTTGGCGCCGCCTTTGGACGCCCCCTCCTGAACCCCCTTGCAGCGAGATTCCAGGTTGACCGCACCGGGCAACTGGATGTGGCAAAGCACGTGCTTGGCCCCGTTCTTGGCCATGTAGGCCCCGGCAGCGGTGCCGGCCACAAACTCGTCCGAACCGAAATAGTTCAGGCCGCTGATCTTGGTCTTGTGTTCAGCCCCCGAGTTGTACATCATGATCTTGATGCCCTTCTTGGCAGCGGCCTGGATGGCCGGCACCTGGGATTCGGCCACCCACACTGGAATGGCAATACCGTCCACGCCCTGGCTGACTGCGGTATTGATCAGCTGCACCAGATCCGGACCGAAGTTGTCGTAGTTCTGGGTGCGCATGTAATTGACCTTGCCGCCGTTGGCCTTGACCACCAAAGTGGCGTCGTCCACGCCCTTTTTGATCAGGTTGAAAAAGCCGTCTTGCACCGAACCAGCAATCACGGCAATGTTGGCGGCCATGGCGGAACCCGCCAACAACGAAAAAGCTGCGGCGGCGGTGATTTTGGTGACCAATTTCATGGTTGTCTCCGTTCTGAATAATGGGATGGATGTCGATCAACGCGGTCCGATCAAAGGCACTCCAGCCTCTGACTTGTCGCGTGGCACGAATCATGGAGCGAAGCCGCTCAAATGAACAGCATTGCCACGGAATTGCCGTCATTTCCCCTCAAAAAATGTTTTTCAATTGACGTTATTATGTCAGGGTAAACACCAAGCATTGCCTTCCATCTGGAACCCAGTGTTCGCCTATAAACCATTGATATAGAAGACAATTGTTTAAAAATCCGAGGTTGAACCCTCAGCAAGAACTTTGTTTCTGGATTCAAACCTTGAAAGTTTTTGACATTTTTATTTTTATTTTTGGCAGGATTTACACGGAATTGAATGGTGGTGGCTGGTAAGATTTCTGCGCATCCAACCGCCCCCAGCCCATATGCCACGCAAAAAATCACAACGCCCCACCATGGAAGACGTGGCGCGCTTCGCGGGCATCAGCTTGTCAACGGTGGACCGGGTTCTCAACGGGCGGGCCAATGTGCGGGAGGCCACGGCACACAAGATCCTGGAAGCCGCGCAAGCTGTGGGGTACCACGCCTCGGGCTTGATCTTGGCCCGCACCCATGCCGTGCGTCCCAAGCGAACATTGGGGTTTTTGTTGCAGCGCCCCGACGCGGTTTTTTACCGGGGGCTGGCACACCACCTGATTTTGGCCACCGAACACTGCCCCGAAATTCAAGGGCGTGCGGTGGTGGACTATGCCCAAAGCCAATCCCCGGAACGGGTGGCACAAAGCATTCTGGCGCTGGGAGCCAAGGCCGATGCGATTGCGGTGGTGGTGGCCGATCACCCGCTGGTGTCGGAGGCCATCCACCAGCTGCACCGTCAGGGGGTGGGGGTGTATGCCTTGCTGTCCGACCTGTCGGCCTCCAACCGCGCCGGTTACGCAGGCATGGACAACCGGCAATTGGGCCGCACCGCCGCATGGCTGTTAAGCGAGCTGTCCCACCGCCCGGGCCAGGTGGTGATGTACGTGGGCAGCCCACGTTTTCACTGCCAAGAACTCAGCGAAATCACCTTCCGGTCGTATTTCCGGGAGCATGCCACCGCATTCGAAGTGTTGCCCACCATCGCCACGCTGGAAAGCGAACAATTCGGCGAAGAGTTGACACACGATCTGCTGCAGAGGCACCCGGATCTGGTGGGTTTCTACATCGGAGGCAGTGGTATCGAAGGGGTATTGCGCGCTTTGCGGGCCCACAAAAAGGAGCAACGAATCATTGGTGTGGGCAATGAACTGACCGACGTGACCCGCTCTGGGTTGTTGACCGGCCAGTTCCACGCCATCCTGTCCCATCCCCTGCCGCAACTGTGTGCCGAACTGGTGCAGCAGATGGCCGAAGAGCTGGTGCAGCCCTCGGGCGTGCTGCGGCAAATTGTGGTGCCGCTGGAAATTTACACGCCACAGAACGTGTGAGGCGAGAAGCGAGGATGTTTTCAGCGGACTTGGCCCATACGAAGGGTTTGGGCGATTGGTTGTTGATCTTCAAATATTGGTGGATGGCTTCTTCGAGTTGCCGTGTTGAGTGATGGGCGCTGGGACGGTTGCATTTTTCGGTCAACGCTGCGAACCAGCGCTCGACCTGATTGAGCCAGGACGCGGAGGTTGGCGAGCCGCCAACCCATGCGCACCCTGTTCGAACACTGTGCGAGTCCGTGGTGTGGGGTTTGAAGGCGCGCAACGGCATCGGAGAGGACGAGATGGCACATCGCCACCCCAATCTGGAGTAAGCGGGGCGGTGACTACCTGACCGGTCGTGGTCGTAGGGTACGCTCTTGCAGACGGCGTTTGATGTCAGCAGTTGAATGAACCGCCGAACCACGCCTCCAGAGGTATGCCTCCGGTACCCACAATTTGCAGCCGGGCCTCGGCGTGAAGTCGACCGAACGCCTCCAGCCCGGAAAGGCTGCCGACATTCAAACCACTTTTCACTTCCATGGCCACCAAATCCGCGCCCTGCTTGAGCACGTAGTCGACCTCTTTTTGGCCATCGTTCCAGTAGTACAGCACGGGATGCGTGCTGCTGTGGTGCACATGCCTGGCCAGCAACTCGGCGCCCACAGCACTTTCCACCATGCGCCCCCACACTTCGGGTTGCTGCCTGACTTGGTCCAACGACAAGCCCGACGCCACCGCACGCGACCCGACGAGCGCATTGTTGAATACCTGCAACTTGGGACTGGACGCGCGCTGGCGTACCACCTGCCCCATGTACTTCTGCAAACCGCACACCATACCCGCCCCTTCCAGCAACTGCAGGTAGTGGGCCAAGGTGGTGGTGTTGCCCGCGTCATCCAGTTGCCCCAACATCTTTTGGTAGCTGAGCATCTGTCCACTGTAGTGGCAGGCCAAATCAAACACGCGGCGCAGCAAAGCCGGTTTTTGCACCGGCGCCATCATCAGCACATCCTTGCTGATGGTGGTTTCCACCAAGGCGTCGCGCACATAGTCTGCCCAGCGCTGCGGGGCGCCAATCAGCGGAGCAGCCCCTGGGTAGCCACCATAGAAAATGTACTGGTCCAGCGAGAAGCCGAAAGCCTGCTGCATCTCTCGAAACGTCCAATGGCCTAGGCGGGTCATTTCGAAACGGCCCGCCATGCTCTCGCTCAGGCCTTGGGCAATCAACAGCGGCGCAGACCCGAGAATGACCACGCGCACATCGCGCTCGGTGGCTGTGTCTTCGTCCCACAAACGCTTGACCTCGCTCGTCCACTGCGGCAGTTTCTGTATTTCGTCCAGCACCAGCACGCAAGAGCCGGCTTCGGCCGCGAGGGCTCGGGCCGCTTCCCATTGGGTGACCAGCCAGGCCCGGCTTTGCAGCCCAGGCGCATCGGCGCTGACGCAGTGCTGGGCCAACGGCGAAAGCTGCAATTGGCGCAAACGCTGCAGCGCTTGCTTCACCAAAGTGGTTTTGCCCACTTGACGGGGGCCGGCCACCACCTGCAAGAACCGGCGTGGCTCTTGCAGACGTTGCACCAAAGCTGTCAAGGGAACACGTTCGATCAGGCTCATTGCAAATTACTCAATACGTTGAGATATTTTACTCAACACATTAAGCAAAACCATTTGATCGCTCGAAATTCAACCAGCCATCGGGCCAGCAAAATCGTCGCCCGCACAGCCCCCTCGGAGCCACCTGGCTTGAGCACTCCCTGGGGAACCGTGAGCGTTTCGGAGACTTACCGGTCCGAGGCTGCCGGAGGCAAGTTGGGCACCTTGTCCAGAATAGCCAAGGCGTCTGCGGTGGTCGTGGAGGCCGCAAGTGCGCGCAGTTTGCCCATGTAGAGATTTGCTCACGCATCAGCAGCAGGCCGGCTCAAGACATCGCGGTACTCGTGCACCAATTTGTGATGCACCACCAAACGCAAGTCACCCACCAATGCCCGGCGCAACAAGGCGTGGCTTGCCCCCGTTCGAGACCGGAATGCGGCCACCAGTACGTTGGTGTCGAACAAATAACGCATGGGCCGATGATATTAATAATGATGTCATTCAAACAAGCACTTCGACATCACCGGTAATCCACCCACACCGCCCCCGCGTCGGCCGATCGCACGCAGTTTTCGACCCAGCGCACGCCCTCGATGCCGGCGTCGATACCAGGGTAGTGCATCGCTGCCAGCGCCGCCGCGTCGCGCCGGTCGCTGGCCAGCATGGCCTGGGCATAGCGGTAGTACAGGTTGGACCACGCCTCGAACAAGCCTTCGGGGTGGCCACCGCCAATGCGGTCGTCGTGCAGCGCGGCGGGGTGCAGGTAGCCCATGCCGCGTTCCAGCACTTGCAGGGGTTGGCCCTGCACCTCAAAGGTCATCTGGTTGGGGCGCTCGTCCCACCATTCCAGGCTGGCTTTGCTGCCGATCACACGCACCTTCTGCCCATGCATGGAGCCCGCGTTCACCGCGCATGACCACACGTAACCCACGGCGCCGCTGTCGTACTCCATGATCGTGAAGGCGTTGTCTTCCAGGGGCGCGCGGCTTTGCACAAAGCTCTGGCGCGAGCACAGCAGCCGTTTGATTTTGAGCTGCGGCAACATCACTTCGCTGAGGTAAAGCGGGTGGGTTCCGATGTCGCCCAACACGTAGCTGGGGCCGGCCAGTTTGGGGTCCACGCGCCATTTCGTCGCCGGGTTGTCGGCCTCCACCGCCGCACTGTGAAAACCGTGGGCAAACTGCATCTGCACGATGCGGATTTCGCCCAGCGCACCGGCGGCGATCATCGCGCGGGCTTGTTCGATCATTTGGTGGCCGGCGTAGCCGTAAGTCACACCGACGATTTTGTTGTTCGCTGCGGCCAGCTCGCGCAACGCTTCGGCCTCGGCGGTGGTAAAGCACAGGGGTTTTTCGCACACCACGTGCAGGCCGGCCTCCAGCGCGGCCTTGCTGATAGCGTGGTGCGTGCCGTTGGGGGTGGCAATCGACACGGCGCGGATGCCGTCCGGGCGCTGGGCTTCGGCGGCAAACATGGCCTGGTAATCGGGGTAGCAGCGGTCGGCGGCCACGCCCAGGTTCACACCGAAATCGCGGCCGCGGTCGGGGTCGATGTCAAACGCCCCCGCCACCAACCGAAACACGCCATCGCGCAACGCCGCCGAGCGGTGGATGTAGCCGATCTGGCTGTGGCGGCCACCACCGACCATGCCCCAGGGAATGGACGCCGGGACGAGGTTTTCTCCGTTGATCATGGGTCTTCCTCCAAAAAATGAGGGTCAATGGAAGCCCACGCCGCGCAGAAAATCGCGGCTGGCTTTCACGTCTGCCATCACCGAGCCGGTGTTGCGCGGGTCGCGCTCCTGCTCCACGGTGATGTAGCCCTGGTAGCCGATGTCGGCCAGGGTCTGGCGGATGCCGTCATAGTCCAGCACGCCTTTGCCGATGGGGCACATCACGCCCTGGCCACAGGCTTCGAAAAAACGGATGCGTTGGTCCAGCACGGCGTCGAACACGCGCTGGTCAATGTCCTTGAAGTGCACGTAGTCGATGCGGTGGGCGTACTTGCGCAACCACGTCACCGGGTCCATGCCCGCGTAGTAGGTGTGCCCGGTGTCCAGGCACAAGCCGGCCACTTCGTGCGGAATGTCGGCCATGATGCGGTCGATTTCGTCGGCAAATTCGATGTAGCCGCCCGCGTGCGGGTGAATCACGGTGCGGATGCCGTAGGTGTTCCACGACAGCTCGGCAATGGCACGGATGTGCCGGACCATCGTCTGCCACTGTTCGTCGTTCAGGCGCGGGGCGCGGTCGCTGTGGCCAGCCGCGTAATCACGCTCATCGTGGCCCCAATCCATCACCACCAGGTAAGGCGCGGCGAAGCGCTGGCCGGGCTCGGTGGGCAGCTGGGGCAACTGCCGGATCAGGGCACAGATTTCGTGCGTCTGGCGGATCAGGTTCTCGCCGTTGGAGGCGGCCACCAGGTCGTCGAAAATGGTTCCCGCCACGATGCGCAGGCCGTGCTGCTCCAGCTCGGCCGACACGGTGTCAATGTCCAGCGGCATGTACCCGTAGGGGCCCAACTCCAGGCCTTGGTAACCGGCCTGGCTGGCCTCTTGCAGCACGTTTTTCCAGTGCGGCAGGTGCGGGTTTTTCACGTCGTCAACGCCCCAGCAGCAGGGCGCGCTCATGATGTGGATGGTCATGGTTGGATGTTCAGAGTCGATGTGGGCCAGGCGGTGCCTGGTGGTGGAAGGGCGGGATTAGCGGTTGGAATACTTGTCGATATAGCGCTGCATCTCAGCGCGCATGAAGCGGCTCGACTCGTCAGCCCGTTCCTCCCACGCAAACACGCAGCTCGACATCACCCCATCGAACTTCACTTCGGCCAGCGTCTGGAAGAAAACGTCCCAGTCGATCTCGCCCTGCCCCATGTCCAGGTGCTGGTGCACCCGGATGTGGGTGGACCCGGGCGGGTTGACGATGTAACGCAGCTGGCTCGATTTCTTGTGGTTGAACGTGTCGGCCACCCGCACATGGGCCAGCACCGGGGCCGCTTCCTTGATCATCCCGGCCATGTCCTCGCCGTAGTAGAAGG
>JACCDQ012025668.1_pt1 | contig 28230 bp, 22 predicted proteins | sample 7446031 | NCBI WGS metagenome assembly JACCDQ01 (sample SAMN15323442, study PRJNA562643) | freshwater metagenome | isolation source: river surface water | place: USA:Blue River Watershed | collected 2017-08-17 | reverse complement strand
TTATAACATTTATGCACCCCCTTTTAAGTTGAAAAATTGGTTCTTTGATAATTTACTATAATCTTAGCATCCCTTCGAGGATAAATATCTGTTTTATTGATATTTTGCTCCTTCTGAGTTAAAAAATGAAAAAATTTCGAAGAGATGTGAGGGTTATAGATATTCAAATAAATCTTATCATTAAAACTCCGAAGGGGTGGAATTATATCACCCCTTCGGGGTTATAAATCAACATCATTAATGATTTACTATAATCATAACACCCCCTCGGGGTGGAAGTACTTTCGGAATGATTATGTAAGAAAAAAATCCCGAAGGGATGTAAGGATTATAGAGAATCAAATAAATCTTATCATTAAAACCCCGAAGGGGTGGTATTATATCACCCCTTCGGGGTTGGTTCTTAATGGCTATTAATGATATATCTACTATAATCCTTTTACCCTTTCAGGGTTATAAATACAATCAAAAAATCCCGAAGGGATGAGATGATTATAGAAAATCAAATAAATCTTATCATTAAAACTCCGAAGGGGTGATATACCTTTAAAACTTACGATATACAAAAAACATGGCAGGCACATTCTCACAAATCTACATTCAATATGTATTTGCAGTAAAAGGACGAGAAAACCTACTTCAAAAACCATGGAGAGATGAGGTTTTCAAATATATAGCTGGTATTATTAAAGAGAAAAATCAAAAGGCTATTATTGTAAATGGCGTTACCGACCATGTTCATGTTTTTGTCGGCCTAAAGCCTTCAATGAATATCTCGGACTTGGTTCGTGACATCAAAAATAATTCTTCAAAATTTATCAATGAGCAAAGGTTTCTAAAAGGTAAATTTTCTTGGCAAGAAGGCTATGGGGCTTTTTCGTATGCCCATTCACAGATTGAAAGTGTCTATCAATATATCCTAAAACAGGAAGAACACCACATGAAAAAGACCTTCAAAGAAGAGTATCTTGATTTTCTACAAAAATTTAAAATCGATTATAGCGAAAAATACCTATTTGAATGGCTGGATTTATAAATCAAAAAGCCTTTATCCGTAAACCAATTATGATAGATTCACCTCAAATTGAACAACAAATCCAACGTGTTACTAATTTTCAAGAGCTTGTTTCTACGCCATTTAATGCAGGAATAAATGCCATTGGCTTGATACGTAATCTGATGGGTGATTTCGCCGAGATTGTTAGTAAGGTAGAACTAAACAAAAATATAACGGTAATTGATGAAGAGCTGCTTCGTGAGCTTACTTTAAGCGAACAAGGGAATCTGGCTCGTGAAATTATACTCAACGACTTGCAATTACTGACAGCACACGGTGCGGCTCCAGTTCTTAATGTGGTTAAATCTTATGAACGAGATGAGGACTACCCATTCTTCCCGACCGATGTTTACTCTTTTCATGTAGACCGTTCAACTGTGCCGACAGATACTATTTTATGTACTTATTATGGTGCTCCGACTGAAATAGTACCAAATTCAGCAGTCGTACAAAAAATATTGATTCCCGAAATACGCCATGAACTCAAAAAACTATATGGGAATGACGATGAAGGGTTTGATGATTTTTTAACGGAAAATTTCTTTGACCTACACTATCAAACAAAACCAAATGCCCTACCTTTCAGTTTAGGTATTGGGCACATTTGGCGGTTGGCTATAGATTACCCTGAAAGCAAAATACTGCCGTGCATTCATCGAGCTCCAAAAGAAAAAACAAAACGATTATTGCTCATTTGTTGAAAATAAATAATAATGAGCATCATAAATTAAGTATATAACAAACCACTAATTAATCGACACTATGCGAATACTTTTCACGGGCGGCTCTGGTAAAGCAGGCAAACACGTAATTCCGTACTTACTCGAACAAGGCCATCAAGTACTAAACGTTGACCTCACTCCTCTCAAATACCCAGGAGTAGATAACCTGATTGCCGATATTACCGATTCTGGACAAATGTTTAATGCCATGAGCTCGTACACGGGCTTGCATGAACTCGAAGCGGGTAATGGCGTCCCCAAATTTGATGCCGTCGTACATTTTGCGGCCGTTCCTCGAATTTTAATTAAACCCGATAATGAGACATTTCGAGTAAATACTGTCGGTACTTATAATGTAATTGAAGCAGCCGTGAAATTGGGAATCAAAAAGATTATAATTGCCTCATCAGAAACTACTTACGGCATTTGTTTTTCAGATGGAATAACTGACCCAAAAGTTTTACCTTTGGAAGAAGATTATGACGTTGACCCAATGGATAGCTATGGTTTATCGAAAGTTATAAATGAAAAAACGGCTCGTACTTTTCAGCGACGCTCAGGCTATGATATTTATGCCCTTCGCATCGGGAATGTGATTGAACCACACGAATATGCTGAACTTTTTCCGCATTATTTCAAGAACCCAGAAGTGCGTCGCCGAAATGCTTTTTGTTATATTGATGCCCGTGATTTAGGTCAAATTGTAGATTTATGCCTGCAAAAAGATGGCCTTGGTTATCAAGTTTTCAATGCTGGCAACGACCATAACGGAGCAATTATTCCGAGTAAAGAATTGGCTGAAAGATTCTTCCCGAATGTGCCAATCTCGCGTAAATTAGGAGAGCATGAAGCATTATTTTCTAATCGTAAAATTCGTGAAGTGTTGGGTTTCAAAGAACAACATAATTGGCGAAAATATGTAAAATTAGACTAATTGAAAGACGATGAAAACGCACGATGAACGTATTGCCGAAATGACATTTGCTTCGGTATATCCGCACTACATTACCAAAGTAGAGAAAAAAGGTAGAACCAAAGAGGAGTTACACCAAGTAATTGAGTGGCTTACTGGTTTTGACGAACGTCAACTTCAAACACAAATTGATGCAAAAGCTACTTTCGATACCTTCTTTCAGCAAGCTACAATCAACCCCAATGCCCATCTGATTACGGGATTGATATGTGGCTATCGAGTAGAAGAAATTGAAAATCAGCTTACTCAGAAAGTTCGGTACCTTGATAAGTTGGTTGATGAACTGGCAAAAGGCAAAAAAATGGAGAAGATTCTACGAACAGCTTAGTTTTCATCTTGAAGGGAGCATATAAATTTTAATAAAAAAATCTTTTCAAAATCTATCAAGCTATCGTACTAAGAAATACCTTTGTTGTTTGAAATTCAACCCATCAAATTAAAACAATGAAAAAATTACTCTTATTGGTCGCTCTCATGGCCATTGGCAATTTGGTATCTGCACAAAAGCAAGACAATCGCTACTTCGAAATGCGTATTTATTACTGCGAGCCTGGCAGACTCCCTAATTTATTAACTCGTTTTAGAGACCACACTACCAAAATTTTTGAACGCCACGGCATGACAAATATTGGTTATTGGGTACCTACTCAAAACGAAAAAAATGCTTTGTATTATGTGTTAGCTTACCCAAGTAAAGAAGCTCGTGATGCTTCTTGGAAAGCTTTTGGTGCTGACCCAGAATGGAAAAAGGTAAGTGAAGAGTCGCAAAGAGATGGCAAAATTGTAGCCAAAGTAGAGTCGATTTTTATGAATGCGACCGATTTTTCGCCAAAAATCAAAGAAAAAGTAAAAAATCCTGAGCGAATGTTTGAACTCCGAATCTATACTGCCACTCCAAATAATATTGATAATGTATTGGCAAGATTCAGAAATCATACGACCAAACTTTTCAAGAAACACGGTATGGAAAATATTGCCTACTGGAAAAGTATCGAGAAAGACGGAACACAAGCAAGATTGGTTTATATCTTGGCACACAAAAGCGAAGAAGCAGGAAAAGCGTCGTTTGATGCGTTCAGAAAAGACGAGAAATGGATAAAAGTACGTGATGAGTCGGAGAAAAATGGTAAAATCGTAGAAAAAGTTGAGTCGATTTATATGACTCCAACTGATTTCTCAACGATAAAATAAGACCAAACTTCGGTCATCGAAACATTAAAAGAGTCGGGCAAATGTCCGACTCTTTTAATGTTATTACCATGAAAGTTAAGACAATCAAACCCGATTTAACGAAACCCTTACTTTTTTACTCAAAAATGGTTCGTGATTTTTCAAGTTATTTGGTATCGTACTTTTACGAAAACGGATGGTTATGATAAAATTCATTGCATTTTGCTTCCAAAAGCCATCTGTAAATAGAAACGAATAATAATAAGGGAGTGTCTCTTTTTCATTAGCCAACAAATGAAACTCAAACAACTGAGTATTTTTCTTGTTTACGGCTCCCCTCACTTTATATTGCTCGGTTTTGTGATACGTATTTTCTATGCTTAATAGACCATCAAATTTATTCGGCCCAATGTACAAACGTCTTTTGTAGGGCAAACCCATGCTATAAAAAATGCGTTCAATCTTTGTATAGGGTTCGTAGATTTCTAAATTAATTTTCTTCTCAACACTATCAGGTTCAATAAATTTCCCAGCCCATTTACCAACCAACAAAGGTTTATTTTCATCGAAACTATACGCCCATGGGCTTTCTCTACTATCACTTTTATAACTCGTGTAGTAGCCTAAACTACCAACAATAGCAAGCATAAAAGCTAATATTATAGCTACAACCAAGACTGTTGAAGATAAACCAAATTTCATTTAAAAATCAATAAAGTAAACTGCTTTAAAACTCAACAAAGTTAAAGGTTTCAAATACACTTTAGAAAAATTATTGATATTTAGTAGATGCTTTCTTCTTCAATCTTCTATAAAAAACTATTGGCATTTCCACTACCCGAAATAATCACGTTTTTATCAAAGAAACCTATGCCCGAAAAAGTGCCAAACATCTTGAGTTTTGTGCTTTTTTAAAACTTTTGAGCAAATATCATCGGCTGTACTTCCTCCATTTTTCACCCATTGGAAAGCTCCCGCATTATCATATTTAGCTATAAAATAATCTCTTTTATTCCGAACTGATTTAGTGGTTTTGTACCATCAAAAGTGCGTAAGGTTTTGAGTTCATTATCCAAAACTATCATGCTTTTTTGTGGAAACCGATAACTTGGACTTACGAACTACTCAAATTCGGAATCCGCCAATTACGACTCGAAATCGTGGAGGATTGAGCAAAGATTCGGCAATAACTGAGAATAGAAATTATGATAATGAACGTTCTCATTTGTCAGTTGTTTTTGTAGATATACTTGGTTGATTCGGGGATAAAAGCTTTTTTTCTAAAATCTCTATTCTTGCTAACATTTCTTCATTTTGTGTTTTTAGCAATTTGTTAGCTTCAACCAAATGTGGTATTAAACCCACATAATCGACTGATAAATAACCGTTTGAGTCAGTCTGAACTAATTCTGGAAATATCTTTTGTACTTCTTGAGCAATGAAGCCCGTTTGTAAACCAGTCTGTTTTTCGTTTTTCCAATAATAATTGTAGCCATTGAGCATGGAAAGTTTATCAGTAGAATTCATGAGAGGCCTAAAAGCTTTTTTAAGTCGGATATCTGAGCAAATTGTTGGTGAGGTAACATAGCAAATTGTACCCGTAACGATATTCCAACGCTGAATAGCGGCATCTAAACCATAGCCAAAAATCATCATTTCGTTATTACCATTCATGCCGACATAGCCAGCCTGGCCGCCAACGCTGTTTTCTAATTCTATCCCTGCATCACCATTTCCTCCTCTTTTGAGCCTTAGTCGGCCTTGAAATTTTCCTCCGTATGAAAATTCAGAATAACCATAAACACCAACATTGCTATCAGATATACCTAAAACACCAATAGAATTGGATGATTCACCATATATGCCTATATGATTTGTAGATACTCCATAAACTCCAATGTAATTTATTGAAGAGCCACTTATAGCAATATTATTATCAGACTGCCCAGTCAAGGCTGTGAAACCAATTGAATAAATTGAAACTCCGGTATAACCGACACTATTTACCGTCAAAAGAGCATTCCCTAAGCTATTATCAGGACCAATCAATATTTTAGACCCTGTATTTTGCAAAAGACCATCTACTACCCAGCCACTTCCATTGTTCCTAAGTGTTTGGTTTGTCGTACCACTTGGTAAAGTTGTTGTTCCTGATAGGTTCAGCCATGCAGAGCCATTGCTGTATTGATGTGTATTATCGGTCTTATTATACAATATTGTACCTATACCAACACTGTTAGCGGATGGTCGATAAAGTGTAGTATAGCTTGGAAATGTTATTCCTTTGTTAGTAATTTCTCCACTTTGAGCAAAAACCATTTGTCTCAAAAGCATCAATAGAATTATTTTTTTCATGGTTCAATAAAGTAATTAATAAACTATCTCATCAAATTTTAGATAAGGTGTTTCCCATCGGAGTGAACTACACTCACGTAAAAATTAGCTTTAGAAAAAGGTTTAATAGCAAAAAAGGGCAGACTACACAAATTGGGGTAAGCAGCAAAAGCACTCATCAGACCTCAACGATACCGAACTTACGCTCGGGCGATTGCGTATCTTGCATATAAAAACTGGCGGGAGTCATACCCGTAAATTCTTTATAATCTCGCACCAAATGTTGGTAATCGTAGTAACCACAGTCAAGGGCGATGCTTAGCCAGTCTTTATTTGGGAAGGCATTTTTCATTCGGAAAACCTTATCAAATCTGATGATACGAGCAAAATATTTGGGATTGATTCCGATACGTTCATTGAAATTGCGTTCAAACTGTTTGGCACTCAAACATGATTCTTTGGCCAGCCAATCAAGCGAATATTGATTGACATTCTGAAGCATGGCGATTCCTACTTTATCAATAGGACGAATTTCGTAAGCTGTTTTTCTGACCAAACCCAGCAAAAATTCTTCGATAACAGGTATCATCTTTGGATAGTCTTCGATATTGGTCAGGCGTTCGTTCAGAGCCTTGGCTTCATTGCCCAAAACTGCCTCGGCATCAAAATATTGGTTATTCAAATCTATCGTCGGAATACCCGTCAGTCGATACAACCCGCCAGGTTGAAACACAACCTGCACCATAAGAAACTCTTTTCCCACATGTCTGTGACTCACCACACTTTGCTGCCCAATCAAAGCCGACTTCACAGGATTTATCATTCGTCCATCGTCATAACTTACTTTTTCGGAGTCTCTTGGATAAAAACTCAACGTTACTTCTGGCCGAGGTGGATAAGCTTTTGCTGGTGGCAAAGTGCTATCGGTAAATGACAAGTGCATAAACCGATACATCCTGACGTGCTGCCGCAAGGCTAAACTGGGTTGTAAATCATAAAAAAAGGGCATGGCTCTATGATTTTTTTAGTCAATTTACCAAATTTAGCTTTACTTACAAAGTAATGGGTGGACCAACTACTTTCATTCCATGTGCTTGGTGAATTTGCTGTACCAGTTCTGCTGTCGGAGGCCCTTGCAATTCGTTCATTTTCTTGAAAAATTCTTCCATTTTACCCGCAGGTTGCAAAAAATACACCAATTTTCCTTTGTCGGTTAGCTGCAACCATGTATGTGGTACTGCTCTTGGCAAAAAAATGGTATCGCCCGCTTTTAAGGTTGAGCGTTCATCGCCTACTTGAAATAAATATTCGCCTTCTACGACATAAAAAATCTCATCTTGGTCGAAATGAACGTGTAACTGTGGACCAATTTTCTGAAATCCAACATACTCAAAGACTGATAGCTGCCCGTCGGTGTCTCTACTTGAAATCTTAACATCGTTGGGATTTACACCTCGGTACTTGATTGGTTGGTTAAATCGGTCTTTCCCTGCTCCTACTATAAAACCTTTAGGTGAACGATTTCCGTCTGTCAATTCTGATGGATTGGCAATTACTGGAAAAGCGGCTAAAGTAGCTTGAATGAAGTTTCTGCGTTGCATCGTTTTATTGATTTATTAGGTTTGATAATCATTTCGATACAAAGTTTGACTTTCATTGGCATATTTTAGTGGTAAAAAATCGACATCCTACTTTGGCATTTTATTTACGGGATTACTTCGTTGGGCTTGCTCAACCACAACCACATTTTCTACGGCTGTAAGAAGCCATTTTTCTGATTTTTTCACGAAAACCAATAGTTTTAGATTATCTGCCTCGGGATAGAATGTACCAGATGGAGAAGTGTAAGCTCCTACTCGCTGCAACAGATGCACCACCATCACATCTTTTGTAACTGCTCTAAAATGTACACTTGTCTTAGTAAGGGGCACATTTTTAAACATTCCTTCATGAAAAACCTGATGAGCGTATTGTATCTCACGGCGGTTTTTCCACCACATACCTACTACATTTACCCAGTCGCAGTCTTCAGTGGCGTAGTTGGCAATATCATCATAGTTGTGGTTATTCCAACTCGCAATCAGGGCATCAACTTGCTTATCAACTGCCACTTCATCGGGCGTTTTAGCTTGAGCTAAAAGTGCGTGTGATAAAACAAACAACAAAAAGAAAGAAACTAATTTTGTCATAATCAATTATTTATATTTAATAACTGACACAAAATTAGTGGTTGGTTAACGGCTGAAATAGTACAAATACGACAAGTTTAGTGTCAGAAAAGATATAAATATTATTTCTTGGGCATGTATTTCATAAATAAACTTCTAACTTTCATAGCACCGTAATACGAAATATGGTCATCATCTTTATATAAAAATTTACCATTTTCCTCAAGTATGGTTTTATTACCGTCAAAGAAATACTCGTGTAGAGGAATTACTTCATCTACGAATCCTTCTTTTTCAAACTCGTAGAATAAATCATTAATTTGCTTATTATTCGCTTCGTAAAAACTTCGTTTCGGAGTCCAGTCGTTAATCTTTTTTCCAAACAATCTAACTCTTGTTAAATAATTTACTGGTAATAATTCTAACATTGGAACATCTGTGACTAAGATAACTTTACGATTGGCTTTTTTCAGTTCTTGAATAGTTTCTTTTAAGCCCTCACTCAAAACCCAAAATTCTGATTTACTTGTACCCTGTTGATTCAATCTCCTTATTGATTGATGTGGCACGAAGTCATATTTATTCATAAACCCTGCATTGTAAGACCATCTTGCAGCAAGAATTACTGTTTTTAAATTTTTATGCTGAATTATGAACTCTAATACTTTAGCATTAATTTTCCACATTGGAGGAGCCTTCCAATCTTTTGGAAAGCTCTTATCAGTGTTTTGAATAGGTGGAAATCCTCCAAACGTACTCAAGTAAATTCCTGAACTATTATTCTTTGTGTTTTCTAATAGACCTACTCCTAAAGAGGCAGCATGAGAATCTCCCCAAACTATTGATTCAGCATTAGTACTATTCCCCAAAACAAATGGTAAAATAGCTTTTTCTGGGTCAGCAATTAACTTATTTTGTTGCCTAACAATACGCTCCCAAAATACACTATCTTTATTGAACGATTCAAGAATTTCTCCATCCTTGAATCGAAACCTTGCTCCTTTTGATTTGTATAAACCAAGGCCAACGGCCAAAAATATTATCAACACTGAAATGTATCCCACAACTGTATTTCGTAGGGTAAAACGTTGATTATCACGAAATGGTTGTTCGATATACCGCCATGAAAAATATGCCAAAATAACAGTTAGAAAAATTAAAATTACTTTTTCTTGGTATCCTATTCTACCAATCGACAGATAATCATAAAAAGAATAAATTATCCAATGCCATAAATAAAGTGAGTAAGAAATTTTGCCAATAAATACCAAAACGGGATTTCCTAAAAATTTATTTATTGCTGTTTGTGGACTATACTCACCTGAATAAATGAGCAGTGCTGTCGCAATCACTGGAATGACAGTCTGATAACTTGGATAGGACGAATTATTCAAAAATAAGGTTGATACTATTAGCATTATAAACCCTATCAACGATAATAACTGAAAATAGAAGGGTTTAGAAAAGTTAGGGAATATTCGGATTACGAGCATTGTTCCTAACAAAAACTCCCAAGCTCGAGTAGGTAACATATAAAACGAAAGTTGACTATATCCATAATGGCTCAAAGAAATACAAATAATAAATGAACTAACAAAAGCAAAAACTATCAAAAATTTAAGTTTTGATTGAAAATATCTAAAAATTACGAAAATTACGCCAGGAAATAATAAATAAAACTGTTCCTCAACAGCCAACGACCAAGTATGGAGAAGCACAAAATACTGACCTGTTGGAAAAAAATAACCTACACTTTTTGTGAAATAAAAATTGGAAGCAAGAACAAGTGTGGCTATTAGGCTTTTTCCAAATAAGTATAATGTATCACTATCATATAAGAAAAAAGCACTCAAAATAGATACAATAATAACTGCATATAATGCAGGAAATATTCTTAATATTCTTCTTTTGTAGAAATCAAGAAACAAGAACTCTCCTTTTGAAAGTTGCTTGAAGATGATAGAACTTATCAAGTAGCCCGAAATAACAAAAAAAGCATCAACTCCAACAAAACCAGATTGAAAGAAAGGAAATTCAAAATGATAAAAAACAACAGCAATAACAGCAATAGCCCTTAAACCATCTATATCAAGTCTATATTTATTCACGTAAAAAGGGTTAGTTTTGAATATTCAACAAAGAACAATATTTTTTTCAAAGAACTGAAGAATAAAGGTTATCAATTTTGCTGTTCACCTATAATTTGTGCAGAAGAATTACTTCTTTCTATATTTATAAAATTAGATAAAAGCGATATTATCATCAATTCTAATAAAATATCTGATTGCGAAGGGAAAAAGGTGTAGCATTAAATTCATTTTCGATAACCGAAGGCGAAACGCCACAAAAAGCCTTAAAATCTCGAATTAGGTGCATTTGGTCGAAGTAGCCACATTCATGGGCAATGGTAGTCCATTTAATATTAGGTGTGTTTTCTTTCATTACCCACGCTTTAGCAAAGCGAGTTTGGCGTAAAAAAAATTTAGGTGAAACCCCTACTCGTTGCAAAAACTGGCGTTCTAATTGCCTATTACTTACACAGGCTTGTGAGGCAATCTCATCGACATTTACAAGCCCACCATCTTTTAAAATTATTGGTAAGACGCTATCAATCGGCAGGCGATTGCGAAGTTTATTGAGTTTTTTCAACAGGAAATTCTCAACTATTTCCTTCAATTTATCAGGCGATTGCGTTTCGGCTAATTGTTCGTTGATAAACTGAATTTCTCTATCAAGAATATAGGTGCTATCCAATGATTCATCCACGGGAAACTCATTCATTGAAATTCCCAACAAACGATACAAGCCACAAGGCTGAAAACCGACTTTCACCGTAAAATTTGAATGGTACATTTTCAGCTTGATTCGGTTTACCTGCGGGCCAACCAAAATGCTGCGATTAAGTTTTACTTTTTTATTGGTAGTAAGATATTCGCTTTCGGGTGCTTCAAACGGATAAAAATAAAGGCATTGTTCGGGAAGAGGTGGAAACGAAAACTCAGGTCGAGGTAAATTTCGGTCTAATTCAAAGCGAAAAACCATGATATTATTCACAAATTCGCTCAAAGCTGGGTGTGGTTTATAAACTTTGTGAAACATGATTGTTGATTGAATCCATAAAATTTACAATTACTCCATCAAATTAAGCGAATTCGTGAAATATATCATCTAAAATACAATATTATCTATTAAACGGACGCCACCTAAGAAAGCTGCCACACAAAGAGCTGTTTTTCCATCGGTAATTTTGGCTTCGATTGGTAATAAAGTATCAAAATCAGCGGCTTCAAAATACTCAACTTCAAAGGCTGGATACATTGCAAAGTGGTCATCAACAGCCACTTTCATTTCGCTAACACTTGCACCTGCTTGTAGTTTTTCTTTGGCTAAATTTAAGGCTTTATAAATCTGCGGAGCTAACGCACGGGCTTCGGGTGAAAGACGTGTATTGCGTGAAGACATTGCCAAACCATCGGTTTCTCGCAAAGTTGGACACGGAATTATTTCTAAATCGAAACTCAAATCCTGCACCATTCGTCGGATAACTGCCACCTGCTGCAAATCTTTCAATCCGAAATAGGCTTTTTCGGGTTTTACTATATTGAAAAGTTTACTTACTACAATTCCGACACCATTAAAATGCCCAGGGCGAAATTTACCTTCCATTACGGTTTCGAGTGTTCCGAAATCCATTTTTAGCTGTGGTAAACTTGGATACATTTCTTCGGCCGATGGAGCAAAAACTACATCACAGCCTACGGCTTTGAGCATTTCACAATCTTTTTCGAGCGTACGGGGATATTTCTTTAAATCTTCTGGATTATTGAATTGTGTGGGGTTCACGAAAATACTGCATACCGCCAAATCGTTTTCGGATTTTGCTCGCTCAATCAATGAAATATGACCTGCGTGCAAAGCTCCCATTGTTGGCACAAAGCCAATGGTTTTGCCTGCTCTTTGTTGGATTTTGAGGTATTGTTGTGTCTCGGAAATTGTATTAAAAATTAACATTCTATTTTCTTCTAAACGGTTTCAAATGAGTTATTGAAAACATCGGCGAGTAGGTTTTCGGCTCAAAGTTATAGAATATTTATCTTTTCTACATTCATGTCTAAGAATATCGCATTATTTCTACGCTACCAACCGAAGTGGAACTTAGCTCCACTAATACAACTTTACATTTTCATAACGTCTTGATAATAGGCAGTTTACATTCTTTTCGGTATTTTGTTGGCATGAAAAAACACAAGCATTTTCGCACAATAGTACTTTCCGATATACATCTTGGTACGAGCGGCTCAAAAGCCAAAGAAGTAACCGAATTTTTGAAACAATACCGTTGTCAAAGGCTCATTTTAAACGGTGATATTATTGATGGTTGGGCCCTGAAAAAATACGGAAACTGGAAGAAAAAACACACTTCATTTTTCAGAGTTGTACTGAAAATGATGGATAAACACGATACGAAAGTAGTGTATCTGCGTGGAAATCATGATGATTTTCTTGACCAAATTCTGCCTTTGGTAGTGGGCAAACAGTTTCAGATTCGGAGAGATTATGTCCTTAATTCTGGCGAAAAACGATTTTATATTACGCACGGTGATGTTTTTGATAGCATCACAACCAACATGAAATGGCTTGCCCACTTGGGCGATTTAGGTTATACTTTTTTGCTTTGGCTCAATAAAAACTACAATGCTTACCGAGAATGGCGTGGTTTGCCTTATTATTCGCTCTCGCAAGTGGTAAAGCAAAAAGTAAAAATAGCTGTAAGCTATGTGAATGATTTTGAAGAAAAACTCGCCGATTTGGCCAAGGCAAAAGGTTGTGATGGCATTATATGTGGACATATTCATCAGCCCGCAATCAGAGAAATAAATGGCATCACGTACTTAAATTCAGGCGATTGGGTAGAGACGATGTCGGCCTTAGTCGAAGATTTTGATGGAAAATGGAGCTTGGTTTATTATTCAATTAGCGATGATATTTCAACATCAAATACCGATTTGGATGATGAAGATGAGGACGAAACAGCCATCGAAAAATTCGTTTTACCACGCATCGCAGCTTCTCTGTAAAGTCCTCAGTCAACAGTTTTCAGTAGGCATTATATAACAGAATACTCTTTTAAGGGTTTTATGAAATATCTTTTTATTATTCAAGGCGAAGGACGTGGGCATCTGACACAGGCGATTGCCCTCAGCGAAATGTTGAGCAAACACAATCATAAAGTTGTTGGGGCATTAGTTGGTTCGGCTGATGGAAACATTCCAGTATTTTTTACCGAAAAATTTCAATCTCCAAGTTTTGCGTTTGCAAGTCCGAGTTTGGTTTACTGCAAGAAAAGCAAAAGCCTTGATATTCGTAAAACACTTACCAGTAATATTCTAAAATTAAAAACATATACTTCAAGTCTCCAAAAAATTAACACCACTATCAATCAACTGAACCCCGATATTATCATAAATTTTTATGATGTATTGGGCGGAATTCACCAATTTTTATTCCGTCCAAAAGTACCAATGGTGTGTATTGCACATCAATATTTACTACTCAACCCCGAATTTCAACACCCTAAAAAACATTGGTTTGATAGATTTTTGGTCAATACCAACACTCGCATTACGGCTTTAGGAGCTACTAAGAAACTCGCCTTGTCTTTTACTCCTTTCAGTAATTATGAGCAGCAAAACATTTATACAATTCCACCACTTTTACGTCCCGAAATCACTCAAATTTTACCCACAACCGAAAACTATATATTGGTGTACATGACACAACATTCTTTGGCTGATGAACTTATCAAATGGCACGCTCAACATTCGAAAGTTGTAGTGCATTGCTTTTGGGATAAACCACAGAATACAGAAGTCTATAACTATTCACGAAATTTGCATTTTCATCGAATAAACAGCAAAAAATTCTTAGAAATGATGCAAAACTGCAAAGGATTGGTCACAACGGCGGGCTTTGAATCAGTTTGTGAAGCCATGTATTTGGGCAAACCAACGATGATGATTCCAGTACCCAAACACTACGAACAAGCCTGTAATGCCCTCGATGCCAAACGTGCGGGTGCAGGTATCACAGGCAATAAATTCGATTTAAGTGCTTTCCTAAACTATATTCCTCATCACAAAGATACTCGCTCTGATTTTCAGACATGGCACAGCCGCAGTGCACTTTTATTTTTAAGAGAAATTGAGGCTATTTTTGAAGTAGATAAATTGAGTAATTTTGAATTAATTCCTTCTATTGCATAAAATGAATGGCTACTCATACTTAGGTAACCATTCATTTTTTATATATTTTTCTACTATTTTTTCATACTTTTTATTGCATCACCTACAGGCTTCCCATTATCAAATTCATATCCTAAAAACTTTGCAGCAGTCTTGGCAACTTGATTCTGAAATAACTGTCCTTCGGTTTTTACTTCGCCCAAAGCTGGCGTATCTGGGCCAATAACGGCCATCCAAATTTGGTAACAATCAGCTACTTTTTGTCCGTGGCTTGTCCATTGAGATTTAATTTTATCGCCCCTTCCGTGGTCTGTTAAAATCAAAAAAGTTGTTTTTCCTCTATATTCTGGCGTAGATTGACAATAACTCCATAAATTCCCAATAAATCTATCGGCCGTATTAGCAGCAAAAAGATATTCATCATATTTTGCCTCATGAGCAAATTCATCGGTTTCGTCAAATGATAAAAAGAAGACTTTTGGTTTATTTTTCTTGATGTATTCTTTAGCTAAATAATAGGTAATAAAATCATGGCGGTCGCTGGCGAGAGTCGGATAATTTTGTAAAATTTCGTTAAGCAATTCTTCTTTTTCAGTCAGATTTCCTTTTGCTAAATCTTTGGCTGAATTTACGGTAATACCACTACGTTTATCATTAACGATATAAGGGAAAGCATCCCATGTAGTATATGCCGCCACCTTACCTTTAAATTGGGGTTGATTATTAAGAAACTCTAAAACGCTTATATTTTCGTTGTAGTTTTTATCGTTTGAGTTAATTTTATCATCGGCATAGCCGCTCAAAATTTCGTTATAGCCAGGATACGAAAACCAGTATGGATTCAAGACATTTACCTTATTTCCTACCCAGCGATTTCCATAAAGTTGGCCTTCTTTGGCTACGGTATTCCACATAAAAGGCATTAGTTTTTGGCGGCTTTCTTCTCTGGTGACTGCTCCAAAATTACTTTTAATTCTATCTCTATTTCTAACAAATTTATCATCTCTGAGAATTGTGGTGTCAACTCCGCCAAACATTTCTTGCCAACGAAAGCCATCGGTTGTAATGATAAAAATATTTTCAGTTTTGTTTTGGGCAAAAGTTAAATTTACTCCTAAAAAAAAGAATAATAGTACTTTAAAATATGCTTTCATGCTTTAATTTTTCTTTTTGTTTTTTTTCGAATTTTTCTTTAATTTCTCAACTTTATCATCATCATCTCGGCGTTTTTGCATGGTTTCGGTGCGGTCGAGTTCTTCAGAACTCACAAAGAATTTCCAGTCAAATTTTTCATCAAATGGTGTTAAGGCTTTTTCTGGGTCAAAAATTCGAAGGTCAGATTGTACGGCATTGTACGGCGAGAAATCTGGTTTATCCGTAAAAATATCGGCCATATCAGTTGCTCCTGCATCATATTGATTTAAGTACGGAATACCCAAAATGTGCCAAAATGTTTTAAAAATACTCCCAAAACTGTAATGAACTTTACTTACGAAATCTTTTTTTGTATAAGGCGAAACTACCATCATGATACTGCGGTGGGCATCTACGTGGTCAACTCCGCCTTGAGGGTCATCTTCGGTAATAAAGATTGCCATATTTTTCCAATAAGGGGTTTTTGATAAAAATTCAACCGTGCGACCAACTGCTAAATCATTATCGGCCATATAACTGGCTTGGAAAGGAAAGCCTGCGTTTGGACGTTCCCCCGTACCGTGGTCGTTAGGTAACATAAGTGTAATTACCGATGGAAGATTATCTTTTGACCAACGCTCGTTAAATTCTTTCATAAACAAATCGGCTCTAAACTGGTCAGGAATTGCCATATTATAGGTTGGAAAAGTCTTTGATGATTTATCGATTAGCGGTGCGGGTAATGGATAATTTACAGTGTAAAGTTCTCCGATATATTTCATAGTGCTATCGCTGAAAGCTCCCGCCATTTCTACGCCAAAACCAAAATTATAAAAATCAATTTTATTACGTTCGAGGTGCTCCCACATACTACCACCTTCGTTATAATCTTCGGGATAAATTGAGCCAGCCGAACCATAAATTGCTAAGTTTCCGGGGGCATTTGAAGTATCTCGCTGCGAAAGTTTCCCACCATACGAAGCGGCGGTTTCGGTTTCGCACCATTCATTTGGATATGTATTTACAAGCCAGCGATGTCCATCGGCTGATACATCAGAATCACAGAAAAAGTTATCGCTCATCGCAAAACGTTTGGCCAAAGCAGCATGATTAGGCATTACGCGTGCATCGGGAATTGTTTTAGTAGCTTTTCGATTAATAACTTTTACACCATTACCAAAACGTGCCAAAGTAGAATCGCCAATACCGTTTTTATTCTGCCCGAAAACTTCATCGTATGTACGATTTTCTTTGGCAATAAATACGATATATTTGATTTCCTCTGATGGATTTTTATTAGTGGCAGGAATTGGATTTTTGCCTTTTCGTGGGTTAGTAAACTTAAAATTATTTTCTACCACAACCTTTGTTTCAGATTTTAGTTGCTCATCCGTCGGAATATCAATCACCGAAACAAGCCCTTTCATTAAGCCACCGATATAACTTCCTTCGGCACCTATTTTAAAATTTTTACCAGCATTGGGGCCACTTCCGAAGCCTTTTGCATTGGCAACTATCAGTTTTTTTCCATCATTACTCACTTTTAGTTTTGATGGAAACCAACCAGCTGGGATATGGCCAACCACAGCAAGGCTTTCTACATCAATTACGCCCACAGCATTAATGCCCGATTCGGCTACAAAGAGGCGTTTTTGGTCAGGCGAAAGCGTAATACCAAAAGGAATAACTCCGCGTAAATTGCCGAGTCGTTTATCAATCGAAAGTGGAATATTTTTGAGCACTTTCCCAGCCTTAATATCAATCACCGAAATGCAGTCATTATTGCCATTACTAACAAAAACGTAGTCGTTGGTAGCTACTACAGAATTGGGACTACTCCCCCCTACCGCAGGAAAATCCTCAATCATTTGCCCAACTAAAAAACCCGTTTTTATTTTTGCAGTTGGCTGTGTCGATTGAGTCGGGTAAATCCAGACTGAGAAAGATTCGGGGGCATTGGGGTCACCTAAAGGCGGAATACCGTTGGCAGCATCGCCTTCGAACATTTCTTTCGAACCATATTTTGTTGAAGGGAATTTATGAGCCGTTCCTTTAATATTTTTTGGGTCTAAATCAGTAAACCTTTTGTATTCAAAAACACCCACATTGGCCACTATTACGTTCTTTTCGTTGGGTGTAAGCGTAATTCCGAAAGGATAACGACCCGTTGGGATGTTCTGAACAATTTTTTCGGTAGCTACATCAATCACCGCAATTCGAAAACCAATTTGGTCAACTACATAAATTATTTTTCCATCTTTTGTCATAGCCATATCGCCCAAATATCCGTGACGATAATCAGCTTCATTGGTCTTTAATGCACAATTGATACTCCCTTTAGGTTTACCAGTACCGACATCATATTTGAAAATCTTATTGGATTGTCCACCCGAAACATAAACAGTTTGATTATCTGGGCTGATAGCCAAACCCATGAAACAGGCCTCCAAAATACCCTCATTATTTTTTGCACCCTCGGGAACTTGGATGGCTTCGGGAGTAGTAGAAAGTATATTTTTGATAATTGAAATAGAGAATGGACGAATACCCGAGTTGGCCGTTATAGCCGTGTTTCCATCTGGACTTAACACCAAACCGTAGGGATGCGGAGCGGTTGAAATCTGCACGCCACGAGGTGTAATGATACGGCCATTCGGAATGATAGTTTTGCCTATTTTATCTATTTTAGCAGGAGTATTTCCTGCCGGAGCTTCAATGATAAATTGGGCTTGAATGACGAATGGAAGTACTAATAATAAAAAGAGTTTTTTCATGATTTTAGGGGTAATTAAATGGGTATTTCAAGTTAAAAAACTTGATTTATTAATGGTCGATTTTCAAACTTCGACCAGCTTATTAAATTTCAATATTCAAAGTCAGCCATAAACTTCTGCCTACACCATTAATTCCAGAACCATGTGTGCGGTAATCTTTATTGGTAAGATTTTGTGCAGAAAGATTGATATTCAGCCACTTATACTCATAACCACTATAAATACTAACAACCTGCCAAGCGGCTGTACCATTTTTACCGATACGATTATCATCTTTATCGCCCTGAGATAGACGGTCTTGTTTGGCAGCAAAAAGTACTTCAGAACGAACAAAGAAATTGCTCTTGCGATACTCTAACCCGAAACGACCGTTGAGCGGCGGAATACGTCGCATAGGTTCGTTTTTTGTAATGTTTTGTCCGTAAGTATATGAAACCCCACCATAGGTTTTCAATTCCTTACTAATTAGCCCTTCAAATTCAGCTTCGATACCTTTAATATTCGCTTTTTCGATATTTTCTTTTCGATAAACACTATAACCATCAATAACTTGATTGGGCACTTTTATGCGAGCAATCAAATCACGTAAATCACTGTAATAAAGAGCTGTTGCTGCAGAAAAACGACTGGTTCGGAATTTATACCCTAATTCATAATTATTCGATTTTTCGGGTTTTAGATTGTTGGTTGGCAATTCATATCTAAAATCTACGATACCAAGTGTACCCAAATCATCAACATTTGGCGTACGAAAACCCGCATTATAAGAAACATAAATATTTGATTTTGAACCAATTAAATAGGCACCTGAAGCACTTGGCACGAGTGCTTGTGGACTCAAACTTGTTTTACCGATGGTCGCATCGGGAACAATAATAGAAAAACCATTATAGCGAAGCCCTGCCGAAAATTGCCAATGATTTTGGATAAATTGATGCAACGAATAAAGCGAATAATTCAGAAAAGTTGAATTATCAGGGTATAAACCACGTAAAGTTTTTGGTGCTTCTGATGAAGTATTTGAGGCTGGAGCATCAATTTTTGTACTGCGTACTAAATCATGGTAAATTTCAATACCTGAATTCGCAGTCCATTTATCCGAAAGCTTAGAAAACACATTGGTTGTCAATCCTTTTGTATAAACTTTATCTGTTTCATGAATCAATCTTATTGCTCCATTTTTCAGACTATTTCTACCTTCAAAAGTCATTTGTAATGAGGCAATTAGCGACGTCTCGCTAAAAAATTTTGATTCATTTTTTTGGTTAAATTTTACGTACGAAAGATTACGTCTTTGTGGCTGAAATTCATTAATAGCAAAATTTTCTAACACTACTTTATGATAAACAGGTACATCTTTAGCCTCAAAATATTGGTGAGCCATCGTCAAGAGCCCTTTCCCAAGCTTTAGTTTTGCTTTCAGGTTTCCCATTTGCTCGTCATAGCCCGAAGGCGACTGCCGGCCAGTAAGTTTTCCACCAACTAAATCGCCAAAATTTCGATAGCCGAAACTCGCAGAAATTGCCAAGTTTTCACTGCCATAATTTATTTCGCCACGGGCAGTTTTCTCCATACCTTGCGTGGCGAGTCGCCCCATCAGATTGACTTTCAATCGGCTATCAAATTCGGGTTCAGATGTAAACACTTGAATCGTTCCGCCCAAAGCATCTGAGCCATACTGCACCGAGCCTCCACCTTTAAGCACTTCGATTTTTTCGATTGAAAATGGGTCAATTGTATTAAAATATTGATTAGGGCCATAGCGAAATGTGCTATTACTTAAGCGAATACCATCTACCAAAAGCAATGTTTGATTACCCGTAAGACCACGCACGAAAGGGGAACCTCCACCATGATTTGTTTTTTGAACAAATACGCCATTTACGCCCATTAGAGCTTCGGGTGTAGTACGTGGGCTGTATATTTTGATGTATTTTTTATTCAAAACCTTGACACTATTTGGTGTCTGAAACTCTTGGTTTGCCGAACGATTTGCAGTAATGACGACTTCATTTAAAATTTCTGTTTTGGTGCTGTCTGTCTGTTTTTTTTGAGCAAACAGCGTTAATGGAAATAGTGCGAATAAAAGTGTTTTCATTATAAGTTATAAGAGGGGTTAAAGTCTTCAATTTAACTTTTTTTTAAATATACTTCGCAGATATCCATAAAATATTGTAAATCAGGTAATTGTACGGCTTCAACTTTGGCAGCTTCGTCCCAGCGTCGCATTTTTATAATGAGTTCAAAATAAGGATTTTGTTCAAAACTTTTCGCTTCGTTTTCGGTCATTCTACCACCTTGAAATAGCAGTGTTTGCTTGCTGGCTTCCGAAAGACCCTCATAATAATCTTCATCAATATAGGTCAGATACCGCTTGGCATTGACATGATTTTCTACCAAAACAGCTATTTTGTCGCCAAACCCACGTTCACGAAGCCAATCGGCTGCTACTGATTCGTGGTCTTTTCGGCCGTAAACCTCCATTAATTCTTCTTCGGTTTGGGCTGGAAATAAATGCCCAATATCGTGCAAAAAAGCAGCAATTTGTACTTCGTCGTCGTAGCCTTGTCGTTTGGCCAGAATGGCCGCTTGGGCAGCGTGTTCGTACTGGCTGATGTTTTCGCCGTAATATTCATCATCTCCTTGATTGACAAAGAGTTGGCGAATTTCTGAAATTGTTTGTTGACTCATATATCTTAAATTAAACCAAAGAAAAGCGGAGTTAAAAACTAACTCCGCTTTTGAAAAACTAAACCTATGATGCTGAATTTTTATTTTAATAACCAAAGCATATCATTGATGTCGTCTTTTCCAGCAAACTGACTGTCAATGGCTGCTTTATAGTTTGTTGCGTTGGTCGTACGCTCCGAGAGCGGGTATTGCCAACGAATAGCGATACGGTTCGAGTTTCCGTTTCCTACGCCTGCATAGAATTTAGGGAAACCCGTACGACGCCAATTGAAATAGGCTTCCATACCTGAATTCATAAAAAACGCCAAGTATTTTTGGGTAAGAATCTGCTCTTGTCCTTTGGTGGTTTTACCTGCATATTTTACCGATGCTTGAGCATAATATTTCTCGAAATCAAAATCAATGTTGAAAGTAGCTAAATCGGCGGCATCGCGACCACCTGTTTTTGAATAAGTCATGGTATTAGAACCATTTTTTACTCCGTAGAAATCCATCGATGCTTGAATACCTTTTTTGTACCAAGTTTCGGCATCGCCTGTAGCCCAACCCAAATGATAGGCTTCCGCAATATTGAAACACATTTCTGGATACCCTACAATAAATGTAGTCTCTGCCACATAATTACGATAATAACGGTAACGGTTCTGGAATGAATAAACACCTGGAGCAAAACCAGCCCCATTGTTTCGGCCTGCTTTTTCACTCATATCGGTCAAATCTTCTGCCGAAGATGCCCCTACATACGCACTGTAATCTGATGGTTTTTTACCCGCTTTTAGTTCTGCACCTGCTGGCTCGCAAGTAATCATTACACGTGGGTCATTCATCAATGAAAGTGGCTCTACATAAGCCTTTGACATATTCTGACGAGTAGCATCAAAACCAAAGTTATCAGGGTTTGATGGATACTTATTAAAGTTATTATAGGTGTATTGCAAACTTTCCGATAAGCTACTCAACAACGGAAACTTTGTAGGATTACCCATCATTTCAGCAAAACGTGCTTTCACATTCAAATCTGCATCAGCATCTTTTTTGCTCAATGCCACCAAGACTCTCAATTTGTAAGCATTAACAGCTTTCTGCCATTTACGTACATCGCCACCGAAATAAAAATCGCCTGCTACTGAATTTTGACCTTTTGTAATTAAGGCTGACATATCAGTATTGGCATCATCCAGCCATTTCAAAACTTGTACGAAAACTGCTTTTTGAGAATCGTATTTAGGAGAAATATTCTCGATACCTTTTAGGGCTTCAGTCATTGGTAAATCTCCCATACGAACAGTCATTTCATAAAAGAAAAACGCACGGAAGAATTTACCTAAAGCACTATATCCATTTACGTCGGCTAAACCTGCACGCTTCGCTTCTTCTTCCATTTTAATTACATTTTTGAGTGTATTATAATGGTTTGAGCCTGATGTCCAGGTGTATTCGTTGGTTGCGTAATAGTTGTAGTTTGAGCAATAAAACTGATTCCAACGCATTTCGGCACTAAACGGGCGACCAATGTTATTGAACATATCAGATTCTACACCTTGTAATACCAAAGATGCTGGTACATTTACAGGGCGATTCGGGTCTTTTTCGAGTTCCTCGAAAGATTTTTCGCAACTGCCCAATGTAAGAGCTGCTACTGCGAAAATTGATGTAAATATTTTATTTATTTTCATTTTTTTGAGTCTTTAATGTAAGGAAGAGAATCTAAAAAAGTGCTTAAAAAGTAAAATTCAAATTAACACCATATCTGCGGGTAGAAGGTGTTTGTAAACCAGAACCTCCATCGCCAATATATTGGTTTAAGTCGATGTCTTTTTTCTCAGCAAAGTATAGTAAGTTTCTGCCTACTACTGAAATGGAAGCATTTCTGATTTTATTCCCAAACCATTTTTCTGGTAGTGTGTAGCCCAATACGACTTCACGTAACATTCCGAACGAACGGCTCATTAAATTACCCTCGTCAGAATTATAATAACGACTTACGTAATCCTGCACAAATTGCTTAGTTGTATTCGGAGCATATTGCAATTCTGCGTAGTTGGTTATATTTCCATCAGCATCGTATTTGATAGCTACGCCATTTGATACCACAACACCTTCGCCAACGTAGGCTTTCACACCTAAATAATCTTGGTAACGAGCCTCAGCAAATTTGCCAGTTGTGGTTTCGATATGACGACCTCCACGGAAAGTCTGACGTTGAATATAATTAGAGATAACCCCACCAATACGACCATCAAACTGGAAGCTCATATTGATATTTTTATAGCTAAATCGGTTGTTGATACCAAACACAAACTTAGGATTGATGTAGCCCAAAAACTGACTTGTTGGATTATAAATCGGGCGACCAGAAGCATCGTTAATTATTTGTCCATCAGGTGTTTTAGCAAATGCACGGCCATAGAATTTATCGAGTCTATCGCCAACTTTAAAAAACTGATTGAGGCTATTTACTCCTGGGTAAATCTCGGTTAAAACCTCCTTAAAAGTAGAGTAGTTGGCTACTACATCCCAGCTAAAATTAGCGGTTTTGATTGGTGAACCTGTAATGGCTAATTCCCAACCCGTTTTTTGGGTTTTGATACCATTCACCAAAGCAGAAGTATAGCCCGTTGCTGATGAAATTGGCAATGAGAAAATCTTCGGACCTTCATCAGAAATGAAATAAGTAAGGTCGAAACCAAGACGGTTTTTCAATACTTTAACATCAAGACCAATCTCGGTTTGTGAAGTAGAGCTTGGCTGCAAATTCGGATTATTTAAAGCACCTGTAAAATATCCAGCAGGTTGGTTATTATAAGCAAATGGCGTAGAATAAACCGCTGAGTTTGAATAAGCAGGGCCATCGTAAGGCGAATAATATTGGTCGCCATAACCAATCGGGTTGCCGTCGCCCGTCAAGGCTGGCGTTGTACCGATTGTCGAGCGAGTCAAACCATCTTTTACATTAGCATACGAAGCACGAACTTTTAGATAAGAAATAAGCTCTGGTACTTTTACATAATCAGAAATAACTGTTGAAAGTGAAACAGATGGATAGAAGAACGTATTATTTCCTGAAGGCAATGTTGAAAGTTTATCAACACGACCAGTGGTAGCAAGCGTCAAGAAGTTTTTGTACGAAAAGTCAGCTGAATAATATGCTGAATTTACACGCATTGCCGAAGCAAAATTAGCCGTACGAACAGGGTTAGATGAATTATTGAAATTATATAAGCCTGGAACATTCAAATAATCTGTCGAGCCATATTGTGAGTTGTACTCAAACGTACGAATGTTTCCACCCGCCCAAACTTTAGCATTAAAGCCAGAGAATAGGTCTTTATCAAATTTAATCAAGATATCAGTATTATTCTCGAACAAGTTACGACGGTCTTCACGGTAATCACCACGACGCTCGTCACGGCCATACGAACCAGCAGAATATGGCATTTTTTCGCTACGGAACAAGTTCCAAGTAGTAATCTGCGAACGAACTGAGGCCTCTAAATAATCGGTTAATTTATAAGTTAAAGCAGCTTGACCGATGATATCAGACTTTTGGTGTCCACGCAACCACTCATAGCTCATAAAGTATGGGTTATTGTAGCGTTGGTATTCGGCATAAATTTGTTGGATACCTTCTTTTCCTGGCTGCCAATAATTACGCATATCGTCCACATTCCAGTCAGCACCCGCCCAGAGGGTCATGTTATAAATGATTGAGTTCGGCCCGTAGTTTACATCAGGAATATTTGGCGTGTATTGACGATTATATTGTAAGTTTGAAGTAAACGAGAGTTTATTTGAGAATTTGTAATCGGCTGCTACATTGAAGTTAGTGATATTCAATTTAGTATTCGGAACAATACCACGCTGCGAAATTTGAGAAGTAGAAAAACGTAAATTATATTTATCGCCCGTTGAAGCTACCGAAATATTATTTGTTGAAAGAATACCCGTTTGTAAGAAACGCTCCATATTGTCTTTTCCACGAGCTACCCACGGAGTGCCTGTTCTTACACCAGTTGTAGGATTAATAGGACTATCGTATTGTGGAATCAACTGACCTTCAAATTTTGGTCCCCAACCGCCATCGTAGTCACCATCATTCAAACCACCACCTTTACCATCTACGAAAGCATAGCGACCGTGGTCACCTGGGCCATACTCATCTTGTACTTTCGGGATTGCATAGAATCCTCTATCAAACATTGTCGAAGAGTTTACATCCACCGAAAAGCCACGTTTATCTTTCGTTCCACGCTTAGTTGTAATCAAAATCGCACCGTTTTTTCCACGGAAACCATACAAAGCCGATGCAGAAGCACCTTTCAAAACCGAGTATGTATCAATATCATCGGGGCTGATATTCCAAGTGTCCGAGTTAATCGGCACACCATCAACCACATAAAGAATTTCGCTATTTCCACGCAACGAAATATTTGGTTTACGAAGCATTTCTTGCTGAATACCCACCGTCAAACCAGCCACTTTACCCGCCAACGCATTGATGGCGTTTGGTTCACGAGCTTTAATAGTAGAAGCACCGTCAACCGACTGAATAGCATAACCAATACGACGAGCATCTTTTTTGATACCAAGTGCCGTAACTACAACTTCATCTAATGCTTTATTATCTTCTTTAAGTGTCAGGTTAATAACCGACTGATTGCCAACTATTTGCTCAGATGTAACATAACCAATGGCTGAAAAAACTACTACTGAGCGGGCCGAAAGGCCACTAAGTTTATACGTACCGCTGGCATCTGAACTGGTTCCTTGATTAGAACCTTTCACGAGTACACTAACTCCAGGGATTGGCTCACCATTTGGAGCAGAAATTTTACCACTTATGTTTTGATTTTGGGCATTGGCATCTACGACGGCCAAAAGCATACAAAACAAAATACTGAATAGGCCAACGAATCTGGCCTTGAGTAGATTTTTGTTCATAAAAGGATATGGTTTAAAAAATATTATTTGTTGTTGTTTTGTTAAATTTTAAAGCTGTTTCGAACGCATAAAATTTGATGGTGCAAAGGTCTTGAACTCATGTAACCTTACGATGAAGCCAATTTTATGCAATTGTGATGTAAATGCCAGAATTGTTATCTTTTTGTTAAGACTCATCAAGAATGCTATGTTTTTGAAAGATTATAAGCTTCTTGAAAGCGTAGAAAATGGAGGATTAGATTGCTAAAAATCAAATATTTGTGCGAAAACCTACAGATTCTTAATTGTTCGCTTATAGCGGCATACAATACTCTTTTATGCCTAAATAGTTTCATGTTAGAGCATAGAAAAGTAAGGTCGAGGCTATATCAGTCCCGAAGTAAGATGGCATGCAGTAGCAATATTACATCAGCTTTTTAGGCCAGTTGTATATTGATTTGCAAGAAAGAAAATTCAGATTTCGCATAAAGCGTTGTGTCAGCTCATGTTAGATAAGCCAGTTGATGCAAACTTAGAAATTGCATCTATCCCAAAACATTCCATAATAAAGAAGTACGATAGTCGATGTCGCAATAGCTAATTGTATCAGGATTTACAGTCAGTAAAGACTTTCAACTGCGAATACATAGCGGAGGGAAAATCAGGTCTTCGGAGAATTTTATTTTTGATTTTTGTAAATGGAAGCATAAAGGTGTAGTTTTTAGAGTGAACGGATTTTATTATTTATTGAAACATTGTGCAATAGATTTAATCATAAAAGTATCTGCTACTCTTTATACTTCGATAAAATATAAAAAATATTCGTCGAATATAATTCTTCCTACCAACCGAATTTCTTTATACAAGTTACTCACTATTAATCTTTTATACAAGCATTTAGAATATTTTTTTTATTTCGAATGCAATTAATAAAAAAAATTAATTAGTCTTCTTGAATACATAATTACAAGTAAGCTGATTCACTAACATTTTTATAAATACATATTCACTTGCTCTGTCCACTTTTCGAGCTTTTGAGTATATACTTCACGATATTTTGCTATCAATAGGGCGTATTTTTGTTGAAACTCTTCGGTCATTATTTTATTTGTTTTGTTATCTCGCAGTACGCATTCAAAATTATTTACTCGACCTACAAACAGCCTATAATCAGCACTTAATAAGGTTTTATAATGAAAATGAAACCAGTTTTTTGAGTAAAACTCTACGGCAGTTTCGTTGATTGCCAAGCCTTTAGCGAGCCAATTTTGTTCCTTGCAAAACCCTTCGTACGCAAAAAACTGCCCAGTAAATAACCCATTCTTTTTGGTTTCAGATGCTTGCGTATAGAATAGGTAGTTATCAGGGGTTTCAATTTCTACACGAAATTTCCGAGCTTGCATTCGTTCGAGCCATTCAGCCATCGTCAAGGCCTTTTCAGAATCAAGAAATAAATCAAATACACATTCTCTTTCCTCATATTCGAGCAATAAAGCCACATGGAAACCCCAATTCAGCAAGCCATTGGGCGAAATATTATTGGGGTCGAGCAGTTGTATAGTCTGTCTTGAATCTTCTTGGTAACGAGTAGGAGCAAAAATCCAAACTTTATTATGTTGTACACCATGGTTTCGTAAAATCAGCGAAGCAAAATGGGTCATATTATGGCAATTTCCTTGCTTGTAAACAAAAAGCGGAGCGAGCAAATATTTCAATTCTTCAAAATAATAATCAAAGTAATTATCGGTAATTCGAGAAAGTCGGCTTTGAGAATGCGTTAAAACCATAGTAGTTTTTTCGGCAAAAATATGCCACTAACTATACATCGTTTCTACCTTCACTATTAAGTATTTGTTAATTATATCGGGCTAATATTAGCTTAACAATTTGTTTATATTTCGATAAAATCAAGCTAATTTTAAACGTTTTACTTTGTTGTGCAAAAAAACAAAAATCAGAAATGCTACCGATAAAATTAGTTGTCTTTGATATGGCTGGCACAACCGTGCAAGACAAAAAGGAAGTCGAAACCTGCTTTGCTCGTG
>JACCDQ011435479.1_pt1 | contig 28240 bp, 26 predicted proteins | sample 7446031 | NCBI WGS metagenome assembly JACCDQ01 (sample SAMN15323442, study PRJNA562643) | freshwater metagenome | isolation source: river surface water | place: USA:Blue River Watershed | collected 2017-08-17 | reverse complement strand
GCAGGCGACCGACCCGGAAATGATCGTGTCGGCCAACATCGGCTGCCTGACTCATCTGCAGTCGGGCACCGATACGCCGGTACGTCACTGGATCGAACTGATCGACCAGGCGCTCAGCCACTGACGCTGACCGCAGAAAAACAAGGGCCGCTGCATTGCAGCGGCCCTTGTCATTTTTGCGGGCGCTTTCGCGCCGGATCAGACGACTTCGGACTCGTCATCGTCATTGTTCCTGTGTGAGCCAGAGGCCTCCGGCGCCTCCTCACGGATGGTGACTTTCTTCAAATGGGTGGTGACATCCGCAGTGTTTTCTTCCTGTGGCTGCGATTTGCATGCCCGCACCACGCCTTTCACCGCGCCATAGGGCACATGGGCGACCAGTCGGCAATCGTCGCGCAGCGCGTAGCCGATAACGATCAGGCTCATGGGTATGAGGAGGACATCTTGCAGTCTTTCGTTATCCGAATTGGCTTTGCGGGGATTGAAGGCGCTCAGGAAATAGGCATAGACGAGCAGGGAGATAAATTTCCCCATCATCGACAAGAACAAGTCGAGGCGCTTGCCGCCGAACTCGGGCGAGATCACCGTCTCGTCGCGATGTTTTTGCGTTGCCTGGTCAAGTTCGGCCTGGAAGGTGGTCCAGTACGAAGACTTCTTGCGAGCCAGGCTGAATTCCTTGTCCTGGATGCCCTTCAGTGAATGCGCCGCTCTTTCGAGCACCGCGATCTCCTCGTCATCCATGCCTTGCGCCTGCAACTCCTTGCGATAGGAAGTCGTCGCAAGCTTGTCGAGATACAGCTTCGTATCGATGCGCGCCGATTCCAGATACGTCATCTGCAGCTTCCAGGTGTCGGGGATGTAATTGGTGCGCTCTTCCCCCGGCAGGAACGAGGAAATCATCTGGCCGGTGATGCTCGTCGTGGCGCCTGCCAGCATGCCGCCGAGGATGATCATTCCCCAGGCCAGGGCTTCGGGATTGAACTCCGCCGGATTCGGGCAACCTGCGGCAGGGTTGCTTGAGTTACCCGGCGGCGAAACTGCGCCCATGCTCGTGTTGGCAGGCGTCGGGTTGAAGGTGTCGTAGCAGCGCGCATTGAGGTAATAGTCGCGCGCTGAGTAAATCAGCGTGAACCACAAGAAGGGCAGCCCGCGCACCAGCAGGTTCTTCCCGGCCGTGTTCAGTGCGTGCAGTCGACCGTAGTTCTCCAGCGCTTCGGCCGCCGTCATTTTTTCCTTGATCGGATTGCCATCGGCATCTTTGCCTGTCGTGACAAGAAATTTCCTTTTCGGTTCTTTGCCTGCACAAGATTCGATGAGGTCACCCATGGCGCGCGCGCAGCGTCGCTGGTTTTCGAAATGCTCCTTGGTGGCATGCGTGACGATCGTGGACTTGCGTATCACTTGCGCGAGGCGATCGCCGACAAGGTCGCTGGCCAGGCAAGAGACGACGGGGAAGAGCCAGGGGTTGCCGGTGAATGCCACGGCGATGCCACCGATGGCGAACGATGTCAGCTGGTTCGCACTACCGGCCGGCAGGTCCCATGCATATTTGTTGACTCGATGCTCCTTGACGTAGAGGTCTTCCCGCTTCTTGGCTTTTTCCCACTCTGCCTTGTAGCGCAGGGTCGTGTTTTCCTTGCCTTCGAAGATCATGGCTTCGAGCCCGGCGCGGGTCTTGGGATCCATCTTCGGATTGTCTGACGTGCCGAACTCGTCGTCGGTCGACTCCGAATCTGAAGAATCCACGGAGTCAATCTCGGACTCGCTATCGCTGGAAGTAAAGTCCGGATCCTGCGTCGGCCCATCGATGACGGCCGCATTGTCATCGTCGCTGGAGTCGATCAGTCGCTCGTCGCCAGGGGTGCTGGTGGTGGAAGGAAGCGTTGCTTGCGTCGTGCTGCTGCTCCCTCTTGTATCCATCGGTGACTTTTCTGCCCTGCGGGTGTGTTCCCGATGGGTCAGCCAGCGTTGAATGGGACGATTCTTGCGATGCTGTTCTATACCGGGGGTACCCGGCGTTGAACCCGGGGTCAGTATGGGCGCCGCAGGGCGGGGTGTGGGTGGAAGATTGGCGTTCGCCGCCAGTGCATGGACACTTGAGAAATTTGCGGTAGAGGCGTGCTTGACAGCCGTGTCCGGTGGCGGCAACACGGATCGCGGGTCGGATTTGATGCCAAATGGCGTCATCGGTTCTGGCGGGCGCGGTGAGGGTGGGGGCGTGGTTTTGTCCATGGGTGTCCCTCTTTCAGGCGAGTTCGGACGGGCTGGTGACGTCATCGAGGTGGAATACCTCGCGTACGGTGTCGACGAAGGGCAAGTCATCAAAATCTTGCAGCACGGTATGCTGGAGATTGAGCGCGCGCTCGACATAGGCGCGCAGCATGTCGGCCAGTTGCTCCGCCCCCAGACGGTCAGGCTGCATGATGTGCACGCAAAAGATCACGTTGCCGCTTCCGGGGTCGATGGCGTACACGCCGCTGGTCTTGCTGCCGCTGAGGAGGTTGAGCATCAGCAGTCGCTCGAAGATACGCTGCCGTGATGCTTCGTTCACCGGTCCGATGTCGACGTAACAGAACAAGCGGTCGTCGATGATTTCCGGGTCGTGAAACAGTGCGAGCCGTATGCCTTCGTGCTCGAGGAGGCCTTCGTTGCCCAGCTTGTCGGGGTCAGGGAGTTCGAGCAGCAGCGATACATCGCGGCACAGGCTGACAAAGCCTTGGTGGTCCATGGTGTCACCTCCGTATTGTTGGACTTGGCGGGGGAAGACGGGAGGCACGCGTGTGGCCACGCCCGACCGATTCCGGTCGGATGGGTAACCCTTGGAAATTGATAGTTCAGCCCGGGCCGGCGCCATGAGGGGGCGCAGATACGCCGCCGGTGTGCGGCAGGTTGCCGTCAGGCGTCGCTCAGTGGCCGATCAGTTCCGATCTCTGGCCGCTCGTACGCTGGCGCGCGGCAGGCCATGCGGGAAGAGGGCCGAGGGGCGGGCAGGAAGCAGCGCGCTGGCTCAGTCAGCCAGCAGCGCCAGCACGTCGCTGTCGAGTGCGTTCGGCGATGTGGTCGGCGCATAGCGTGTGACGACCTTGCCATGGCGGTCGACCAGAAATTTGGTGAAATTCCATTTGATGCCATCGGTACCCAGGAGGCCGGGGGCTTCTTCCTTCAGGTGGGTAAACAAGGGATGGGCATTCGGCCCGTTGACATCGATCTTGTCGAACATGGGAAAGCTGACGCCGTAATTCTTTTCGCAGAAAGCACCGATCTCGTCAGCCGTACCCGGTTCCTGCGCGCCGAACTGATTGCAAGGGAAGCCCAGTACCGCGAAGCCACGATCCTTGTACTTCTTGTACAGCGCTTCCAGCCCGGCGTATTGCGGCGTGAAACCGCATTGGCTGGCAGTATTTACGATCAGCAGTACCTTGCCTCGCCAATCGCCGAGCGAGGTCTCGCTACCGTCCAGACGTCGAACCGCAAAGTCATAGAGTGTGCTCATGGGTGATCCCTGGCTTGAAGGCGTCATGGCGGCGAATCTCAAGAAGGCGAACCGAAGGTAAACCCGGGGCAAACCTCAAGAGAGCGGCCACCGAAATATTCGATGATGCTGATGCTAGCACCTGCCGTCATTTCCTGCCGGCGGCGTGCGATGAGGGATAATGTCGCCCCATGTCCATTGCAGAAAATCTCGTGCACGTCAGGCAAGCCATCGCCCGGGCAGCGGCGACGGCTGGCCGCGCGGTAGCCGATGTGCAATTGCTGGCTGTGTCGAAAACCTTCGGTGCCGAGGCTGTCATCGAAGCTGCAGCCGCCGGGCAGTCGGCCTTCGGCGAAAACTATCTGCAGGAAGCGCTCGACAAGATGCAGGCCGTGCGTGAACTGCGCCCCGGGCTGTCGCTGGCCTGGCACTTCATCGGTCCCATCCAGAGCAACAAGACGCGTCCGATCGCGGAGCATTTCGACTGGGTCCATTCGGTGGACCGGGAAAAGATCGCACAACGCTTGTCGGACCAGCGGCCCGAAGGCTTGCCGCCCCTGCAGGTCTGCCTGCAAGTGAATGTCAGCGGCGAAGACAGCAAGAGCGGGGTCGCACCCGACGAGGTGCTGCCGCTGGCGCAGGCCGTGGCCAGACTGCCGCGCCTGCAGCTGCGTGGCCTCATGGCGATACCAGAGCCAGCCGATACCTTCGACGAACAGCGCGCGCCTTTCCGCAAGCTGCGCGAGCTGCAGGCGCAACTGGACGCACAGGGAATACACACCGATACGCTGTCCATGGGCATGTCAGCCGACATGGCCGCAGCGATCACTGAAGGCGCGACCATCGTGCGCGTCGGCACAGCCATTTTTGGAAAAAGAGATTATGCAAAGTAGCGTGAATAGTGTGAGCACTCAGGTGAAGATCGCCTTCATCGGCGGCGGCAATATGGCGCAGGCCCTGATCGGCGGCCTCGCAGACAAGCTCACCGCAGCGGCCAATATCCATGTGGTCGATATCAATGATGCCGCGCTGGCCGCCTTGCGCGACAAGTTCGGCGTGACCACCGCCACGGCAGCCGGCGATGCAGTCGCTGCTTCCGACGTGATCGTGCTGGCGGTCAAGCCGCAGCAGCTGCGCGAAGTCGTCGCCACGCTCAAGCCGCTGGTCAGGCAACAACTGGTGCTGTCGATTGCGGCCGGCATCCGGGCGGCCGACCTGTCGCGCTGGCTCGGTGGCCATACCGCCATCGTGCGCACCATGCCAAATACGCCGGCACTCGTTGGCAAGGGCATCACCGGTGCGGTGGCCATGGGCGGCGTGTCCGAGGCGCAGCGGCAGACGGCTGATGCGATCTTGCGCGCGGTCGGCGCTACCGTGTGGCTGGATGACGAAGGCAAGATCGACGCCGTCACCGCGCTGTCGGGCAGCGGCCCGGCCTATGTGTTCTATTTCATCGAGGCGATGCAGGCCGCGGCCGTCGAACTGGGCCTGACCGAAGCGCAGGGCCGCGAACTGGCGCAGGCGACCTTTGCGGGTGCGTCTGAACTGGCGATCCGTTCCGACGAGCCGGTGTCACTGCTGCGAGAGCGCGTGACCTCGAAAGGCGGCACCACCTATGCGGCACTGGTGTCGATGGAAGCCAGCGGCGTGAAGCCGGCGATCGTCAAAGCCCTGCATGCAGCGGCAGCGCGCGGCAAGGAACTGGGCGACGAGTTCGGCAAGGATTAAGCTTGCTGGGCGAGCTGACCCAGGTCCCAAAGCGGCAGGAAGATGCCCAGCATCAGTACCAGCACCAGCCCGCCCATCACCGCCAGCAAGATGGGCTCGATCGCATCGCCCAGGCGGCCGACTTCATACTGCAGCTCTTCCTGGTACATCTGCGCGACCTGCTCCATCATCTTTTCCATCTCACCGGTGGCTTCGCCGACGGCGATCATCTGCAATTCCATCGGCTTGAAGATGCCCGCGCCCTGAGCGATCTGCAACATGGTTTCGCCGCGCGTGATGCCTTCGCGCATGCCCTTGATGCGGCGCTCGAAGAAAGCGTTGTCCACCACCTTCGCTACCAGCGTGAAGGCCTGGTCAATCGGCACGCCGCTCTTGCAGGCAATCGAAAATGACAGGCAGAAGCGCGCAATGCCGGCTTTGTTGAAGATGCTACCGATCAGCGGGAAATGCAGCTTGTTCTTGTCCCAGCAGTATTTGTACTTCGGCTGCTTCAGCGCGAGGATGAAACCGTAGAACGCCGCGCCCATCAGTCCCAGCACGGCCCACCACCAGTTCACCGCAAAGTCCGACACGGCCAGCAGTATGCGCGTGAGCAGCGGCAGTTCGACCTTCATGCCCGCATACACTTTCGCGAACACCGGGATCACGAACACCGTCAGGATGCCGATCGCAATCGCAATGGCAATCACCACGAAGCTCGGGTAGCGCAAGGCGCTCTTGATCTTCTGTCGCATGTCGCGCTCGAATTCGAGCTGCGCGAACAGGCGGGTAAAGACTTCATCCAGCCGACCCGCGCCCTCGCCGACGCGGATCATGCTGACGTAATAGTCGTCGAAGAATTCCGGATGGTGCGCCATCGCCGCCGACAGCTCGAGGCCCTGGTCAAGGTCTTCGCGCAGCTTGCCCAGCAGCTTGGCCAGCTTCGGATTGCCGGATGATTTCTGCATGCCGTTCAGTGCCTGCATCAGCGGCAGACCGGCGCGCACCATGGTGCCGAGTTGGCGCGTAAACAGCAGCAAATCCGTCGGCGTCAACGAGCCCTGGCCATTCAGTTTGGCCATCAGCCCGGTTTGTTCAGCCTGGGCCGCCTGTTCATTGATCTTCACCGGCACGATGCCGGTATCCAGCATCCACTGCGCAACCGCTTGCGGGTTCGGTGATTCGATCCGGCCCTTGACCAGTTCGCCGCTGCGATTGCGGCCTTCGTAAATAAAGTGACGCATGCTCAGGCTTCTTCGGTGCTGACGACCTTCATCGCCTCGGCCACCGTGGTCTTTCCTTGCAGGACCAGCTTCAGCACATGGTCGGCAATGGTGCCGCCCTTGAGCTGGTCCGCGGCAGCGACCTCGAATTCCTGCAGCGAGCCGGTGCGCAGCGCGCGCGCCAGCGGCGGCGTGATGCTGAGGATTTCATGCACACCCGTACGCCCCTTGTAGCCGATGTTGTTGCAGCGATGGCAGCCACAGGCGCGCTTGAACTGCGTGCCTCCGCGCAGCGAATCGCGGCCCATCGCATGCATCACCCAGCCGAGTTCGTCCTCGTCCGGCTCGGCTGGCTGTGCGCAATGCGGGCACAGCACGCGCACCAGCCGCTGCGACACCACGGCCAGCAGGGTGGATGCAATCAGGTAGGGCGGTATGCCCATGTCGACCAGCCGGCCCGGGGTGCTGACGGCGTCATTGGTGTGCAGCGTCGACAGCACCAGGTGACCCGTCATGGCGGCACGGCTGGCGATCTGCGCCGTCTCGTGATCCCGAATTTCACCGATGAAGATCACGTCAGGATCCTGGCGCAGGAAGGAGCGCAGCACGCGCGCGAAATCGAGGCCGATCTTGTCATTGGTCTGCACCTGCACGATGCCCGACATCCGGTATTCCACCGGGTCTTCGCAGGTGAGGATCTTTACGTCAGGCTGGTTCAGCATCTGCAGCGCACCGTACAGCGTCGTGGTCTTGCCGGAACCGGTCGGACCGGTCACCAGAACGATGCCGTGCGGCGCGCGGATCGCCTGTTCGAAGCGCTCGAAGATCTGCTGGTCCATGCCGGTGTCGGTCAGCGCCACCAGTCCCTGTTGCTGCATCAGTATCCGCAGCACCACCGATTCGCCGTACAGCGTTGGCAGTGTGGACATGCGCACGTCGAGCTTGTGCACGCCGGAACGCACGGCGATGCGGCCATCCTGCGGCAGCCGCTTTTCGGCAATGTCGAGACCGGCCATCAGCTTCAGGCGTACCACCAGTGGCGAGGCGATCTTCAGGTCGGCCTCGGCCTGCACATGCAGCGCGCCGTCGATCCGATAGCGGACGACCAGCCGTTTTTCCTGCGGTTCGATATGTACGTCGGAAGCGCGCACCTGCGACGCATGGTCGAAGATGGTTTGCAGCAGCTTGACCACCGGCGCGTCGACATCGTCAATCACGGCGCCCATCTGGTCGAGGTCGACCAGCATGACTTCGCGCTCGATGTTGCGCTCGACCGCGCGCGCGATCTCGCCCAGCTGGTCGGACTTGCCGTAGACGCGATCGAGCGTGGCCAGCAAGGCATCGCGTTCGACTTGCACGATATCGACCGGGCGCTTCAGCAGCTGCGAGATCGCATCCTGCGCGCGCAAGTTGTTCGGGTCCACCAGGCCGACCAGACAGCTGTCGCCAAGGTCCTTGAGCAGGATCGCCTGGCAGCGACGTGCCTGGGGCTCCGGCAGGGTTCGGGAAAAAAGCACATCGATCTCGTGCCGCATCAGGTCGAGGACAGGCATTGTCGCTCCTTTGCTCATCAGCGAGTCCGCTGGTTTCATTTGCCGCTGCGTTCCGTCGCCAGCTGCTGGAAGCGACGCTGGCTCTGCAGTACGTCGTCATTCCACTGGGCGTCATTGGTGATCACGGTTGGCTTGAGCAGGATCACCAGCTCACGCTTCTGCATCGAACGGCTGGTGCTGCCGAACAGCTTGCCCACCACCGGCGCATTGCCGACGCCGGGGACTTGCGAACGGTCGTTGCTGCTGGCCTCGCGCATCAGGCCGCCGATCACCACCACCTGGCCATTCTTTGCACGCACCACGCTGTCGGCTTCGGAGGCGCTGCTGGACGCCAGCGGCAGGGTCAGCTGGCCGCCGACGCCGAGATTGATATTCTTGTTCACGGTGCTGACCTGCGACACCGACGGACGGATGTGCAGCATGATGTTGCCGTCGCGGTCGATTTGTGGCAGCACGTCGAGCACTACGCCGGAGAAGAAGGGACGCAGCGTGACGTTGGGCATGGTCGTGATCGCGCCGCCCGCCGACGGCGTCGTGGTGCCGCCCGAAACGCCGGTGACGAAGAATTCATCAGTGCCTACTTTCAGCACGGCTTGCTGGTTGTTCAGCGTCGAGATGCGCGGGCTGGACAGCACCTGCACGGCGCCCTGCGTTTCGAGGAAGGAAAGCAGCGCGGCGAAGTTGGTGCCCTGCACGGCCAGGCCGAACAGGGTGCCGCCGGCACTGGCCACGGTCGAGATCGCCGAGCCGGCCACGGCTGACACGGCGCCGTTGCTGAGGGGTGCATTTTGCGTATTGTTCAGGGTCGCGCCGGGCTGGATCACGCCGCCGCTGGCACGCGTATTGCCGCCACCGAACGCCGCCCAGTTCACGCCCGCCTGGTAGCCGTCGGACAGCTGCACTTCGATGATCTTGGCTTCCAGGATCACTTGTCGTTCGACTGACAGCTGCGTTGCTTTCAAATAGGCGGCGATGTCGCGCAATTCTTTGGGCATCGCGCGCGCGACGATCACGCCCGACTGCGGGCTGATCACGACACTGCGGCCATTGCCAGCGGCGATGCCGGCGATGGCTTCCAGCGACACTTTCAGCTCGTGCCAGAAGTCGACTTCATTCGAGGTGGTCACGCGCGAGCTGTCTGACACGCGACCCGGCACCGGCGAAGGGCCACCGGCAGGCATGGCAGCAGGCATTGCGCCACTCATCGGCATATCCGTCAGCGAGCCGGCCGCCACGCGGGTATCCGAATTGCCCTTGCGCTGGCCAGTCGGGTAATTGACCTGGAATACGCGGCTTTCCATCACCGGTTGCTTGACGGTGATCTTGCGGCCTTCGAGCGTGATGTCCACGTCGTACATGTCGCGAATCGCTTCCAGTGCCTCGGGTACGGTCACGTTCGACAGCTTGGCCGACAGGTTGCCCGTCACGTTTGGGTGCACCAGCATCGTGTAAGGCGTGCCAGCTGCGAGCGCCATGAAAAACTGGCGGGCCGGCACATTGTTCATCGCCACGCTGATGCGCGGCTCGTCCGGGGAAGGCGCCACCAGCGGTGCCGGTTTGGCCACCGGCGGTTCGATCTCGACCGGCGCTGGCGATGGTACCGGCGCTGCCACGGGTGCTGCCACGGCTTCGGGCGCGGCCAGCGCCTGCGTGATCGCTTCGCTGCGCGGCAGTGGCATCGGCTTTGCCGGTGCGGATGCGCAGCCGGCAAGCGTGGTCAATGCGGCCAGCGCAGCGCAGGCGGCGGCAATCGACGTTGCGCGAGCTGCATGGGCTGCATGGGCTGCATGGGCAGCGAGTTTGTACGTGTCGTGGGCAGCACGGTTGATCGGCTTCTTCATGATCAGTTTCCTTGGTTCTCGGTGCCGGTCATCAGCGGCAGGGTGCGCGGACCGTTCGGGGTTTTCACGATGACGGCCTCATCATGGATTTCGAGGATGGCCAGTCCGCGGATGTTGTCGCCGACGCCCAGTAGCTCGCCATCGATGACGGCGAAGCGACGCTCGGTGGCTGTCAGTACCAGCTGCAGCTGCGGCAAGGTGACGGGCGCTGCCGGGCGTGGCGCGGCAGCCGGCTGCGCCGCACCGGTGCGCGGTGTGGTGGAGGCCAGCGGGCGAGTCGGATCGCGCAGCACCTTTTCCGTCGAACGCCCGGGTGGCGGGGTGTCTGCGGCGCGCGCGGGGATGCAGGCCAGTGCAATGATAATGGTGACGGTAATGGCCAGCAGCAGCGCCGCCGCAATCACCGCAGCCGAGGTCTCGACCGGGATGACGACAAAGTAGGCAATCAGGTTTTTCATGATGTGGGGTTCACGGTGTGGGCGCGCCAGCCTGGCTGGTAGTGCCGCCAGTCGCCTCCAGCGGTATCGGCTTTTGCTCGGTCAGTGTGGTGATGGTCAGTCGCAGTACCGAATCCGGATGCTTGACGACTTCCAGCGATGCATGCGTCCAGAACAATCGCTTCGGATAGCGGCGCAGCTTTTCCATGTAGGGCAGCAGCGCGAGGTAATTGCCTTTGACCGCAATCTCCACCCCATGCTGGTGCACGGTAATCGGCGGCGGCTCGGGCGCGGGTTTGCCGCCGGCCATGGGGGGCGAGGGCTTGAGCTCGGTGCCATCGGCCGCCTGCGGGCCGCGCGGCAGCAGCGGCACCACTGGCAGGGTCTTGAGCGACATCAGCTTCAAGCCCGGCGTAGTGCGTAGCATCGTGTTCAGCAGCGCCGACAGTTTCAGCGAACTGCCGTCGTCTTCCGACAGCAGCGCATCGGCTTCGGCGATGATGCGCATCAGTTCTTCGAGCTCGGCCTGCTTGTCGCCGGCATTCAATGCCGCCAGCTGCGCCGACAGTTCGGCGTTCTGTTTCTGTACGCGCTGGAATTCGCCGCGATTCACCTCGGCCTGGGTCTGCCATTGGCGGATACGCTTGTGCTGCGGCGCCAGTACCGTCATGTCGACCACGAAATACAGCGCTGCCAGCAGTGCCGACAGCATCAGCATCCGCTCGCGCGAGCTCTTGCCCTCGAAAGCTCGGGTAGCCGCCTGCCATTGAGGGCGCAGGGAAAATGTCGTCATGGGCGCCCCTCAATACAGTTTGAAGATGTACACCGGCACCGACGATTGCTCGTCTTCGGGATGAGTTTGCATCGGTGCGATTTCCATCTGGTTCAGCTGTGCGCCGTACTTGTGCACCGCTTCATTGAGTGCCGCCGCATAGGGCAGCACGTTTTCCTTTTTCAGCGCGCGACCCTCGATGCGCAGCGTGCGTCCGGCATTCGAGATGGCGACCAGCGTCAGCCACACGCCTTGCTTGGGCAATGCGGCCAGTTCGGTCAGTTCTTCGCCATAGCCATCGAGGCTGCCGAGGTCGCCGGCCTTCAGCCTTGCCAGCAGGTCGCGTGACACGCGGGTCTGTGGCTCGAGCGCCGCAATCTGCGCGGCGACGTTGTTCGGGTTGGCCGATTCACCGAGCCGCGTTTGCAGCGCCAGCAGCAATTGCTTTTGCTGCTTGAGCTCTTGATCGCTTGTTTCGGCAGCCAGACGTGCGGCATCGGCTTCGCGCACCTGCCAGGCCACTTGCGCGCCTAGCGTGAGGGCCCACACCAGCGCGCCGACCAGTGCGCGCCGTGCCGACAGTACCGGCGCGCGCTGAGCGCGCGGTAACAGGTTGATCTGCTGGCTCATGCGGCTGGCTCCAGGCCGCGCAGGGCGGCACCAATCGCATGGAAGTGCTGCATGAACACTTGCGGATCGCGCAGCGCAGGCGTGCGCGACAGGTCAAACAGCTGCTCCGGCTGCAAGGCTTCGACCGGCTCGGGCAGGCTGGCGGCCAGCAGCTCGCAAAAGCCTTCGGGTGCGCCTGCCAACAGCACGCGGGCCGCCATCATGAACGGGAAATTCCCGCGTACCGCTTCGATCGAGCGCTGCACCTGGGATGCAATGCGCTCGTTGTTGGCTGCGCGCCGTTCCGGATGGTTGTCGCGGTCGGCGGCTTCGGCGATCAGGCGGTCCATGTAGAGCTCGTGATGCCAGCTGAAGCTGATCTGCACATCGTCTTCGCCAAAGGCCACCATCACCAGCAACTCATCGTGGCGCTCGGCAAGCGCGGCGACATTGCGTTGTGCGGTCTCGCGGATGTCGATCGCAGCCAGCTTCAGCCGCGCCGCATCAAACAGTGCAACGCGCTGGCGCACCGCATCGCCGCGCGCGGCGATCACATACATTTCCGGCGTACGTTCAGGCTGCCAGGCCTGGGTCGGTATCTTCATGAAATCGACCGATGCATCCTCGGCCGGGAAGTCGAGCGTCGGCGCCACTTGCCAGCGCACGCTCTGCGCCAGCTCGGCGGCAGGCACGCCGGGCTCGCTCATCACGCTGACCCGGTATTCGTCACGCGGCAGCAGCAGCGTCCAGGGACGCGCGCCGGCCTCGAGTTGCTGCACAAAGGGCAAGAACTTTGCGGCTGCGGGCAGGTTGCCGTCGATCTCAGCCCGCACCGCTTTCAGCACCCGCGGCCGCCCGTCGCCTTGCGGCGGTGCGACCAGTACGGCAGCCATGTGATGCGCAGAAAAATCCACCGCCGCCCACGGCGTGGCGCTCAGGCGCCTGGCGGCCAGCAACGACCAGCGCGCTTTGAGCGCGGTGAGTGCGCCGAGGCCGGGCAGGTGGGGCAAGGAGGTCAGCGCGGGCAGCGCGAGCTTGAATGCCATCAAAACGGCTCCCACCAGTTATACGGTTGCATGAAGCTCACCAGGCCGCGCGGCGTTGCCGGGTCGACGTTCGTCAGGCAGGCGAAGCCGGCTGCCCATTCGTCGGTGGTAGTGCCCTGGGTGGTGAAACTGAAATCGGTTGGTACGCCATTGGCGAACAGGCTGTCGACGCCGCCCGATGCGACGGACTTGTGCAGGTACCAGACCTCGGAATACATGTCGTAGGTCAGCGAGTGATAGCGCTCGAGCAGCACCATGGGCATCTTCACCGCCCCGAAGCTGACCGAGGTCAGCGTGTCGTTCGGCGATTCGGCCTTGGCCGAAAAGCCGAACACCAGCGTGTCCGCGCCCTTGCACCAGCCGGCAGTGCCAGTCGCGCTGGTGCCCAGCGTGCGGCCATCCTTGACCTGGCCGGCAACGGTGTTCGAGGTGCCGGCCGTGCCCTTGTTCTGTGCGCTCTGGTCATCCGCATACGAGCCGAGGTAGGTGACGCCATTGCCTTCGAAGATGGCGCCGGTGGCGACGTAGTTGCGGTCTGCCCCCAGGTTCTGGATCACCGTGTAATCGCCGACCGAGGTGGTGGTGGCGATCACGCCGCGGCCACCGACGGCTGGAATGCCGGAGCTGGACTGGATGCTCCAGCCTTGGGTGCAGGTGCCGGAGTAGGTGCCGGTCTGCGAGCAGGTGGTGGCCGAGGTGTTCGGGCCGCCCGCATCGCTCTTGCGGCGGAAGGCCAGGTTGCTGACGATGACCGAGTTCGCCTGGTAGGGGTTGATGGTCTGCGCGATGTTGGTGGTGTAGCCGCCGAAGCCGGCCACGCCGGCGCTGGTCGGCGAGCAGTAAGCGATGTCGACGCTGACCGTTCGGGTGCTGGAGCCGACGCTGCCCTGCACCTGGCCGCGGCAGCCGTGGGCGACCAGCTTGCCGTTGCAGGCGGCCGAGACCGGAATGTCGGATACGCTGGTCACGGACTGCATCGCATAGCTGGCGCCGTCCAGCGTGCCGGACGTGAAGCTGGCGCCGGCGCAGGACATGGGGCCGGTTTTGCGCATCTTGGCCAGCATGGATTCGATGCCACTGTCGGCGGCCAGCAGCGCCTTCGTACTCTGCTGGTGAGCGAGCGTCGCGCTGCTGTTCGTTTCAGCTGCCGTCAGCACGAAACGCAGCGCGGAGGCGACCACCACCAGCAACATCAGCACGGTGACGATCGCGAATACACCGCGCTGCTGCACGCGGGTCGGTGGGCGGCGGTACGCGCTCTTTGTGATGGCACGGCGGCTTGCGCGCGCCGGTAAAGGTGTGGATGCAGTGTTCATTTTGCAGCCCCCCATGCGCCATTGCGCAGCACGACGCGCGAACGATGGCTGACCGGCGTGCCATTGTCGGGCGTGACCGTCAGCGTGATGTCGATGTAGGACAGCTTGGTGCCGAAGGCCGCATCGCTCAGCGCCAGTGCCGTCGGCGCGCCGCTGCTGCCATAGGCCCAGTAGTCGAAGCGCAGCGCGCTGACCTTGTCGGCCAGCGTGGACGGCGCGACCGCAGCGCAGCCGGGATAGCTGACAGTGTCGAGCGTGGCCAGCGTGCCGCTCTTTCGGAACGCAAGGCTGCTCCAGGTGCTGCCGCCGCTGCCGCCGGCGCGGCTGAAGCACAGGCCGGCGCTGGCGCTGGTGGTGCCGGCGATCGCGTCCATCGGCAGCAACTGGAAGCCCGTTCCCTGCGCGTCATAGCGCACCTGGCGCAGCTCGCGCACCATGCGCTCGGTCGCATAGCGCAGCCCGTCGATGGCCGACAGATTGCTGGCCACGGCCGAGCGCGCCTGGATCGCGCGCAGCACCGGCTGCATCGCGGCCACGGCGAGCATCGAGGTCAGGACCATCGCGACCACGAGTTCGATGAGGCTGAACCCGTGCTGATGGACGGTGGGTTGCGCGTTCATGATTCAGTTGTTCGCCAGCAGTGCTGCCAGCGATGCAAGCGTGCGTCCGTTTTTGGTGACGGTGACCAGCACCTGCTTGCAGCCGTTGGACGGGTTCGGGCAGGCACTGTTGGCAGAGATGTCGGTGACCTGCACGCTGCGCGCGAGCGAGGTTCCCGTCATCGGGTTTTCATACGGGTAGACACAGCTCGCCGACACGACATTGCAGCTGGCCGATTGCAGCGGCACATACGCATAGCCGCGGTTCGGGTTGCGGCGGTCGGCCAGTACCATTTCCACGCGTTCCTGCGCGTACTGCATCGCGCGGGCGCTGGCGTCGACATCGGCGATACGGCGCGCAGCTTCGCGCGATACCGATAACAAGGCCACCAGCGATCCGGAGAACACGACGATCAGCACAACCAGCTCGACCAGGGTGAAACCGCGGGTTGAGTTGTTGGTCAGGTGCTGGATGCGATGGCCGGCTTTCATTGCAGTTGGGCTGTCGTCACGAAGCCGGTGCCGGGCGCAACGGAGACCGTTGCGACCGCCGAGCCATTCGCCGATAGCTGGTAAGTCATGGTGCCCGCCGATTGCGGGCGTCCGAGCAGGTCGAACTGAATCGATGTCGGGCCGGACAGCGTGATGCCGCCTTCGAGGGCGACGCAGAAGCCGCCATGGTGGCCCGGATCGAGCAGGGTGCTGGTCGGGTTCGGGCAGGTTTGTGCCGACGGTGTGATGACCGTGCAGGTGCCGGCATTGACGCAGCTGACGCGCCAGGAAGCCGCATCACTGTCGAAAGACAGCGGCTTGCCCAGCGACATGGCCAGCAGGCGGGCGTGCCTCAGGTCATCGGCGAGTCGTACCGCCTGCCAGTTGGCAGCGCTGCGGCTCGCATTGGGAATCATTTTGGGCACCACCGAGGCTGACATCAGGCTGGCCACGGCGATGGTGATGACGAGCTCCATCTGGGTGAAGCCGCGCGACCACCACCTGCGCGGCAGGTAAGGGAGGCGAGGCTTCAGGTCCATGGCTGGGCTCCATCAGGCGCTGAATCAGCAGCCGGTGACGGTGACGGTGTAGCCAGGCTGCGCAGTGGCAGTCGCAGGCACGTAGACGACATTGCACGAGGCCGGGGTGGTAGCGCCCGAGTGCGAGACGGTGTTCGCGGTTGCGGTGTTGAAGTCGGCAGCCGGTGCCAGGCCAACGCACTTCAGCAGCTCGGTGGTGTCAGCCGCATAGCCATACACCGTGTTGATGCCGGTGGTGCCGCAGGCATTCACGGTGCCGGTGGCGCCGCCCTGGTTGGCGATCTGTGCTGCCGAATAGATGGCGGTGTTGGCCGAAGCGAGGCTGCCAGTCACGCCCTTGATGGTCGCTGCACGGGCGTTGCCGGCGAGGTCGGTCATTTTCGGCAGCGCGATCGCGGCGAGGATGCCGATGATGACGATGACGATGACCAGTTCGATCAGGGTGAAGCCTTGTTGACGGCGGAGGGTCTTGATTGAGGTTCGCATGGATATCTCCTGAAAATTTCGCGGCGAGGGATAGCAAGCGCTCAATGGACTTGGCTATTTCTCAGGAGTGAATGTACTGCTGCTGAGCAACAAGACTTAGCGTGAAAAGAGGCAAAAAACGAAGGTAGATTGCGGATTGAAAGACCCTAAATAAAACGCTTGATCTGCCGTTAACGCATGAATCACCAGGCTTTATCGGGGCTTTGGCGCGCTTTGTGATGAGGCAGTCAATTGACGCTCAAACAATGCCCAGTCCCTGCGTGCCGGCGGTCAGGTCGCGATCGCGCGCATCCTTGCCTTGTAATTTGATGGCCAGTCGCAGGTCATTCACCGAATCGGCATTGCGCAACGCATCTTCGACGCTGATCTTGTCCGCTTCGACGAGGTCGAACAGCGCCTGATCGAAGGTCACCATGCCGAGCTCGCGTGATTTTTTCATCACTTCGCGGATCTGGTGCACTTCACCCTTGAAGACCAGTTCGGAAATCAGCGGCGAATTCAGCATCACTTCCACCGCAGCCACGCGCCCGCCGCGGTCCCTCAGCGGAATCAGGCGCTGCGAGATCATGGCCTTCAGGTTCAGCGAAAGATCCATCAGCAATTGCTGGCGGCGCTCTTCGGGGAAGAAGTTGATGATGCGGTCCAGCGCCTGGTTGCTGTTATTGGCATGCAGCGTGGCCAGGCACAGGTGGCCGGTCTCGGCGAAGGCGATCGCATGGTCCATGGTCTCGCGGTCGCGGATCTCGCCAATCAGGATTACGTCCGGCGCCTGGCGCAGCGTGTTCTTCAGGGCGGTGTGCCAGTCCTCGGTATCGGTGCCGACTTCGCGCTGCGTGACGATGCAGTTCAGGTGCGGATGCACGAACTCGATCGGGTCTTCGATGGTGATGATATGGCCATGGCTGTTCGCATTGCGGTGCCCAACCATGGCCGCCAGCGTGGTCGACTTGCCGGAGCCAGTGGCGCCGACCATGATCACCAGTCCGCGCTTGGTCATCACGATGTCCTTCAGCTGCGGCGGCATGCCGAGCTGGTCGATGTCGGGTATCTCGGTAGTGATGGTCCGCATCACCATGCCGGCGCGCCCTTGCTGGATGAAGGCCGACACGCGGAAGCGGCCAATGCCATTCGGACTGATCGCGAAATTGCATTCGCGGGTCGAAGCAAATTCAGTACGTTGGCGCTCGTTCATCACCGAGTGCACCAGCATCGTACTGTCGTCGGCCGACAGGATGTGATCGTCGACGGCGGTGACGACGCCGTTGAGCTTGATCGCCGGCGCGAAGCCAGCGGTAATGAACAGGTCGGAGCCGCCTTGCTCCTTCATGCTGGCCAGCAGCTGGTCAATCAGGGTCTCTGCACGCATCGGGTTCATCGCGCGCTCCTCAAGGAAGCACTGATTAATAAAAAACCGCAAGCTTTCGCAGCGGACAAATGGCGGTAACCCACTGATGTCAGGGCCCCCGCGTCGCACAGCTGCGCTGGCTCGCCATAAAACGTGGATTTTTTCAGCACTTCCTCAACCGGCGAAGTTTTCAGGCATCTTCGCGCACTGACGTGCAGCGGCCACCGAGATGCGATTGCGTTTGACCAGGTCCGCCAGACAGGCATCCAGCGTTTGCATGCCGAAGCTGCTGCCGGTCTGGATGGCCGAATACATTTGCGCGACCTTGGCCTCGCGGATCAGGTTGCGGATGGCAGGCGTGCCCAGCATGATTTCGTGCGCCGCGACGCGGCCGGTGCCATCCTTGGTCTTGATCAGCGTCTGCGAGATCACGGCCTGCAGCGATTCGGACAGCATCGCGCGCACCATGTCCTTTTCATCACCGGGGAAGACGTCGATGATACGGTCGATGGTCTTGGGCGCCGACACCGTATGCAGCGTGCCGAACACCAGGTGGCCGGTCTCGGCGGCGGTCAGTGCCAGCCGTATCGTTTCCAGGTCGCGCAATTCGCCGACCAGTACCACGTCCGGATCTTCGCGCAGCGCCGAGCGCAAGGCAGCCGAAAACGAATGCGTATGCGGGCCGACTTCGCGCTGGTTGATCAGGCCCTTCTTCGACTCATGCACGAATTCGATCGGGTCTTCGATCGTCAGGATGTGCGCATATTCATTTTCATTCACATGGTTGACCATCGCGGCCAGCGTGGTCGACTTGCCGGAGCCGGTTGGCCCGGTCACCAGTACGAGGCCGCGTGGCTTCAGCGCGAGGTCGGCGAAGATGGCCGGCGTTACTAAATCTTCCAGCGTCAGTATCCTGGACGGGATGGTGCGCATCACCGCGGCCGCGCCGCGATCCTGGTTGAACGCATTGACGCGGAATCGCGCCACGCCCGGCAACTCGAATGAAAAATCGACTTCCAGCGAATCTTCATAACGTTTGCGCAGGCTGTCGTTCATCACCTCGTAGATCATGGTGTGCACTTCCTTGTGCTCCATGGCCGGCAGGTTGATGCGCCGGACGTCGCCATGCACGCGGATCATCGGCGGCAGGCCGGCAGACAGGTGAAGGTCGGAAGCGCCGTTCTTGACGGCGAAGGCAAGCAGTTCGGAGATATCCATCGAATTCGCGCTGGGTGACAGGAATGCGCGGGATCGCCTGCAAGACAGGCAATGCTGCGCGGCCGGCGATCAAAACACCGGCCTTGTCGCGCGATTATCTGGCCTGCTTCTTCAGGCCTTCAACGGGAATAGCGGGGGAAAGGGGCGCCTGTTGTGTCGACGCGGCGTTCAGGCCTTGACAGCCTGCCAACCCAAAACGACGCCGGCGAACACGGCCGCGCCCAGCCAGTTGTTATGGCGGAAGGCAGCGAAACAGCGCATACGGTCACGGCCGCGAATCAGGATCCAGTGATAGACCACGATGGCGGCGGCGACCAACATGCCGGCTATGAAAGGCATCCCCAGCCCGCGCGCCAGGCCGACGGCCGTGATCATCGCGAGGCTGATCGCATAGCAAAGCATCACGGCCAGCACATCGAAGCGGCCGAAGGTGATTGCCGATGTGCGTATGCCTATCAGCAGGTCGTCATCACGGTCCACCATCGCATACTCGGTGTCATAGGCCAGCGCCCAGAAAATGTTCGCTACCAGCAGGACCCAGGCTTCGACAGGCACCGTATTCAACACGGCTGCATAGGCCATCGGTATGCCGAAGCCGAACGCAATGCCCAGATACGCCTGCGGCAGCGCGAAGAAGCGTTTGAAATAAGGATAGGTACCAGCGATGATCACGGCCGCGACCGACAGTTGCCAGGTCAGCCGGTTCAGTGGCAGGATCAGCAGGAAGGACAGCACAGCGAGTGCGGCGGCGACAGCTACCGCTTCCCACGCCGCGATGCGGCCGGAGGTCAGCGGGCGTTCGGCGGTGCGCTTCACATGCTTGTCGAAGTCGCGGTCGGCAAAGTCATTGATCGCGCAACCGGCCGAGCGCATCAGCACGGTGCCGATGCTGAAGATCATGACCAGTCGCCAGTCCGGATGGCCGTTCGACGCCAGCCACAGTGCCGACAAGGTCGGCCACAGCAACAGCAGACTGCCGATGGGCTTGTCCAGCCGGACCAGCCGTGCGTATAGCTGTAGCCGCTGCAGCGCAGGGTGAATGCGGCGAGGGGACGGGATGGCGTCGTTCATGGCGCGCAGTGTAGCTTGCAGCGCCGCAGGCTGTACAGCCGAGGCGAATGCTCAGTGCGAATGCTCAGTGTTCCGTGAGCGTCGCGTCTGGCAGCATCTGCACGCCGTTCAGCTTGCAGGACAGGACGGCCTTGCGCACGGCCTCGATCGCACCGCCGCGGGTAAAGCTCTTGCGCCAGGCGATCACGACACGGCGCGAGGGCATGGGCGCATCGAACGGGATGTATTGCAGCATGGTGTCGATGCCCGGCGCCGCCGGTACCGAGGCCTGGGGCAGCACCGTGATGCCGATGCCCGAGGCCACCATGTGGCGTATGGTCTCCAGCGACGAGCCTTCGAAGGTGCGCGCAATGCCGCCGCCGCCATTCGAGAAGCGCGACATCTCCGGGCAGACTTCCAGCACCTGGTCGCGGAAGCAGTGACCGGCGCCCAGCAGCAGCATGGTCTCGTTCTTCAGTTCATCGGCCGACAGCGTCTTGCGCGTAGCCCACTGGTGGTGGCGCGGCACCGCCACCATGAAAGGTTCGTCATACAGCGGCAGCACGTTCAGGCCCTGCTCGTTGAACGGCAGCGCCATGATGGCAGCGTCCAGCTCGCCGGCGCGCAGCAGTTCGATCAGCTTGACCGTGAAGTGTTCCTGCAACACCAGCGGCATCTGCGGCACGGTATTGATCAGCGTCGGTACCAGCTGCGGCAGCAGGTAGGGCGCAATCGTATAGATCACGCCGACGCGCAAGGGGCCCACCAGCGGGTCCTTGTTCTGCTTGGCGATATTCTTGATGTAGGCAGTCTGCTCGAGCACATGTTCGGCTTGCGCGACGATCTGCGCACCGATCGGCGTGACCGAGATCTCGGAGCCGCCGCGTTCGAAGATGGCGACGCCCAGTTCGTCCTCGAGCTTCTTGATCGCCACTGACAGCGTGGGCTGTGCGACGAAACAGGCTTCGGCCGCGCGTCCGAAATGCTTTTCGCGCGCCACCGCCACGATGTATTTCAGTTCTGTCAATGTCATGCGTGTAAGTGTCGCATAACTGGCCTGCGGACGTGCATGTCAGGCTTGCACACGCTGGACAGCGATGGTGCAAGCTGCCGGGTCGCTCGCGCCGCGCGCCTGTGGCAGACCGGCCGGGCTTAAACCCGCAGATAGTCTTCCTTCGCCCCCAGCCAGCGCGCCAGATGGGCATCGGCCACCGCCGGTTGCGTGGTCAGCAGCTGCTGGGCGACATCGCGCGCCTTCTCCACCAGCCACTGGTCTGTTTCCAGATCGGCAAAGCGGAGCATCGCCTGGCCCGACTGGCGCGCACCGAGGAATTCGCCGGGACCGCGGATCTCGAGGTCGCGGCGCGCGATCTCGAAGCCATCATTGGTCTCGCGCATGATGCCAAGCCGCTCCCTGGCCACCGGGCCCAGCGGCCCCTGGTACATCAGCAGACAGGCGCTGGCGGCTGCGCCGCGACCGACCCGGCCGCGCAACTGGTGCAATTGCGACAGGCCGAAGCGCTCCGCATGCTCGATCACCATCAGCGATGCATTTGGCACGTCGACGCCGACCTCGATCACCGTGGTGGCCACCAGCACGTGCAACTCGCCGCGTGCAAACGCATCCATCACCTGTTGCTTGTCGGCCGGCTTCAGGCGTCCGTGTACCAGACCGACGCGCAGGTCGGGCAGCGCAGCCGACAACAGTTCATGCGTTTCGGTCGCGGTCTGTAATTGCAGCGCCTCGGATTCCTCGATCAGCGGGCACACCCAATAGACTTGCCGGCCTTCGAGCGCGGCTGCATGCACGCGCGCCACCACTTCATCGCGCCGCTCCTGTGCGACCAGCCGCGTAATGACCGGCGTGCGGCCGGGCGGCAATTCATCGATGACGGACACTTCGAGATCGGCGTAATAGGTCATCGCCAGCGTGCGCGGAATCGGCGTGGCCGACATCATCAGCTGGTGCGGCACGCTGCCGACACCCTTGTTGCGCAGCGTGAGCCGCTGTGCGACGCCGAAGCGATGCTGTTCGTCGACGATCACCAGGCCCAGTTTCGCGAATTCGACATCGTGCTGTATCAACGCATGGGTACCGACCACCAGCTTCGCGGTACCGGACTCGATGCGCTCGCGCGCATGCTCCTTGTCGCGCTTCTTCAGGCTGCCGGTCAGCCAGGCGACATTCACGCCCAGCGGCTCCAGCCAGCTGGCGATCTTGCGGAAATGCTGTTCGGCCAGGATCTCGGTCGGCGCCATCAGCGCCGCCTGGTAGCCATTGTCGATCGCCTGTGCCGCAGCAATGGCCGCAACCACGGTCTTGCCGCTGCCGACATCGCCTTGCAGCAGCCGCTGCATCGGGTAAGGCTGGCGGATGTCGGCGCGCACTTCTTCCAGCACGCGTTGTTGGGCGCCGGTCAGCCGGAACGGCAGGGTACGCAGCAATGCTTCGGTCAGTGCGCCGGGCTTGGCCAGTACCGGTGCGCCTTGCTGGCGGCGCGCGGCCTGCGCGCGCTTCATCGACAGCTGCTGCGCCAGCAACTCGTCGAACTTCATCCGTATCCAGGCCGGATGGGTACGTTCGGCCAGCGCGTATTCATCGACGTCGGGTGGCGGATTGTGCAGCAGCCGGATCGCCGGCTCGAAGGGCATCAGCTTCAGCTGTTCGCGCAGCGTGTCCGGCAGCGTGTCGTTCCAGGCAACGCGCGTCATCGCATTGGCGATGGCCTTGCGCAGCAGGGCCTGCGACAGGCCTTCGCCGGCCGGATAGACCGGCGTCAGTGCATCCGGCAGCGGCGCATCCGGCTCCACGCTCTTGACGGTCGGGTGCACCATCTCGTCGCCGAAGAAGCCATGGCGTATCTCACCACGCACACGCAGCCGCTTGCCGACGGCCATTTGCGTGGCCTGGCTTCCATAGAAATTCAGGAAGCGCATCACCAGCAATCCGGTGTCGTCGGCGAGCTTGACCACCAGCTGTCGGCGCGGCCGGTACTGGATGTCACAATCGGCGACCACCCCTTCGACCTGCACCGGAATGCCGTGGATGCTGCCGGCGTCCCGGATCGTGCGCAGCTGCGTCTCGTCTTCGTAGCGCATCGGCAGGTGCAGCACCAGCGCCATGTCGGTGGACAGCCCGAGCCGCGCGAGCTTGTCTGCAGTACGCAGGCTCTTGGCGGGTGCGGTCTTTTTCGAGGCAGGGGATTTTTTTCGGGCGGCGGGCATAGCGGGCTGGCTGGGCGGGCGCAGCGTAGAATACCGGCTTTTCGTGCCGCGCATCCGGTACTTCAACGTCGCTGGATTCCGGCCTGCGCCGGAACGACGATTTTGGGGGCGTCAGATGGATCGGCCGGCCAAGCTGATTCAGCATGCAGCCGACGCAGCCGACGCAGCCGATGCAGCCGATATAGCCGTCACCCCGGCGCAGGCCGGGGTCCCGTGTCTTTTGCTTTTCCTTCCTATGTACTCGCTGTCCGATTTCGATTTCAACTTGCCGCCCGAACTGGTCGCGCAATTCCCGCTGGCCGAGCGCAGCGCTTCGCGCCTGCTGCAGGTGAGCCCTGATGGCCTGAATGACCGCAGCTTTGCCGACGTGGTCGAGCTGTTCCAGCCGGGTGACCTGATGGTGTTCAATAACACCCGCGTGATGAATGCGCGCTTCTTCGGCATGAAGGAATCCGGTGGCAAGGTGGAAGTGCTGGTCGAGCGTCTGCTCGATGCGACCACCGTACTGGCCCAGGTGCGGGCATCGAAATCGCCGCCAGCCGGCATGAAGCTGCGCCTGGCCGATGCGTTCGATGTGACCGTCGGCGAACGCGCCGGCGAATTCTTCACGTTACATTTCCCGTCCGAGGCGATGCCGCTGATCGATGCGCACGGCAAGCTGCCGCTCCCGCCCTATATCGAGCATGCGGCCGACGCGCACGATGCCAGCCGCTACCAGACCGTGTATGCGAAGCATCCCGGCGCAGTTGCCGCGCCGACCGCTGGCCTGCACTTCGACGATGCGCTGCTCAAGCGCCTGCAAGACAAGGGCGTGCAGCTGGCCTGGCTGACGCTGCACGTGGGCGCCGGCACCTTCCAGCCGGTGCGCACCGAGAATCTGGCCGAGCACAAGATGCACACCGAGTGGTATGAGGTGCCACAGGAGACCGTCGATGCGGTCGCGTCTGCGCAAGCGGCCGGACGGCAAGTGATTGCCGTCGGCACCACCAGCCTGCGCGCGCTGGAGTCGGCGTCGCGCAGCGGGCGACTGGTCGCCGGTGGCGGACAGACCGACCTGTTCATCACCCCGGGCTATCAATTCCATACCGTGACGCGACTGGTCACGAATTTCCATTTGCCGAAGTCCACGCTGCTGATGCTGGTGTCGGCCTTTGCTGGCTATGAGCGCATGCGTGCCGCGTATGCGCATGCGATCGAGCAGCGTTATCGCTTCTTCAGCTACGGCGACGCGATGCTGCTGCAACGCACGGCAGCGGAATCACAGGAAGGACAAGCATGAAATTTACGCTGCTGAAGACGGATGGCCATGCGCGCCGCGGCCGGCTGGAACTGAACCACGGCAGCATCGAGACGCCGATCTTCATGCCGGTCGGTACCTATGGCTCGGTGAAGGCGATGTCGCCGACCGAGTTGAAGGAAATCGATGCGCAGATCATCCTGGGCAATACCTTCCACCTGTGGCTGCGACCCGGCCTCGATATCGTCCGCAAATTTGGTGGCCTGCACCGTTTCATTGGCTGGGACAAGCCCATCCTGACCGACTCGGGCGGCTTTCAGGTGTTTTCGCTGGGCGCGATGCGCAAGATCACTGAAGAGGGCGTGAAATTCCAGTCGCCTGTCAATGGCGACAAGCTGTTCCTGTCGCCCGAGATTTCCATGCAGATCCAGCGCGTGCTGAATTCGGATGTCGTGATGCAGTTCGACGAATGCACGCCCTATGAAATCAATGGCCGTCCGGCTACGCGCGATGAAGCCGGCCAGTCGATGCGCATGTCACTGCGCTGGGCCAGGCGCTCGCTGGATGAATTCCATCGCGAAGCCAACCCGAATGCCTTGTTCGGCATCGTGCAGGGCGGCATGTTCGAGGAATTGCGCGATGAATCGCTGGCCGGCCTCAATGAACTGGGCTTCCATGGCATCGCGATCGGCGGCCTGTCGGTCGGCGAGCCGAAGGAAGACATGCAGCGCATCCTCAAGCACGTCGGCCCGAAGCTGCCGGCCGACAAGCCGCATTACCTGATGGGCGTCGGCACGCCGGAAGACCTGGTTGAAGGCGTGGCCAATGGCGTCGACATGTTCGATTGCGTGATGCCGACCCGGAATGCGCGCAATGGCTGGCTGTTCACCCGTTACGGCGACCTGAAGCTGCGCAATGCGCGCCACAAGGATGAAGACCTGCCGATCGATGAAAGCTGCGATTGCTACGCCTGCAAGAATTTCTCGCGGGCCTACTTGCACCATTTGCATCGTGCCGGTGAGATTCTTGGCGCACGGCTGAACACCATCCACAACCTGCATTACTACCTGCAGCTGATGCGCGAAATGCGTGCTGCGATCGATGCAGGGCGCTTCAGCGAATTCCGCCAGCGCTTTGCCGAAGACCGCCAGCGCGGGGTTTGACGGCGGCCTGACATCCCGCCGGTTTGCCTGCGGCAGGCCGGGCTGTTGCGGGCGCAGACTTTGGCAAGTCATTAGCAAGTTGTTGGCAAGTTGTTGGCAAGGCGGCAAGGGCTTGTCGGGGTCGCGACAAAGAGCCTGTTTGCCGTTCCGGTCAGGGGCGAACGCCCCTTGCAATGATAGAATCCCGGGTTCTCAGAAAAACAAACCCGGAGCAGTCCATGTTTATTTCGAATGCCTATGCACAGGCGGCAGCGCCGGCCGGCGGCACCGCAGGTGGCCTGATGAGCTTCCTGCCCATCATCCTGATGTTCGTCGTGCTGTACTTCCTGATGATTCGTCCGCAGATGAAGCGCCAGAAAGAGCAGAAGGCCATGATCGAAGCGATCGGCAAGGGCGATGAAGTCGTCACCGCCGGCGGCATGATCGGCAAGGTCACCAAGGTGGCTGACGCGTACATCACGCTGGAAGTGGCCGAAGGCACCGAAATCGTGATGCAGAAAGCTTCGGTCACGATGCTGCTGCCCAAGGGCACGGTCAAGTCGCTCTGATCCCGTTTCACGTTTGATCCACGTCCGGCCTCGTTGCCGGACTTTTTACATTCAAGGCAAGCTGCCATGAACCGCTATCCCCTCTGGAAATATGTGCTGGTCGTGCTGGTGCTCGCACTGGGCGCGCTGTACACGATCCCGAACTTCTTCGGCGAATCGCCGGCCGTGCAGGTCAGCAGTGCCAAGGCTACGCTGAAGCTGGGCCCGGACGCTGTCGTCCGTGTGCAGCAGGCACTCGAGACTGCGAACGTGCGCGCCGAGAACGTCTTCTTCGAAGACCTCGGCAACAACGGCACCGTGCGTGTGCGCTTTGCCAATACTGACCTGCAGTTCAAGGCCAAGACCGTGATCGAGCAGGCGCTCAACAAGGATGCCGCCGACCCCAGCTATCTGGTCGCCTTCAACCTGCTGCCGAATACGCCGGCCTGGCTGCAGTCGCTGCATGCGCTGCCGATGTATCTGGGCCTGGACTTGCGCGGTGGCGTGCACTTCCTGATGCAGGTCGATACCAAGGCGGTGATGGCCAAGCGTATCCAGGCGGTGCAGATGGGCGTGCGCTCGCTGCTGGTCGAGAAGAAGCTGCGCTTTGCCGGCATCTCGCGCGACGGCGATGCCGTCGACATCCGCTTCCGTGACCAGGAGACGCTGGCCGCCGCGAAGGACGTGCTGGGCAATCAGTTGCCGGAACTGACACTGGTCGAGTCGACCGATACCGAAGGCGCGAAGCTGCGCGCGACGCTGAACCCGGCAGCGCTGAAGAAGACGCTGGAAGAGGCAGTGCAGCAGAACATCTCGACCCTGTCCAAGCGCGTCAACGAACTCGGCGTGGCCGAACCCGTGATCCAGCGCCAGGGCGCGGACCGCATCGTCGTGCAGCTGCCCGGCGTGCAGGACGTGTCGCGCGCCAAGGACATCATCGGCCGTACCGCCACGCTGGAAGTGCGCATGGTCGATGAGAGCGTGCGCCGCGGCACCGAAGAAACCGCTGCCGTGCCGCTGGGCTCGGAGCTGTTCAAGGTCGGCAAGGGCGCACCGGTCGTGCTGTACAAGGACCCGGTCATCACCGGCGACTACATCTCGAATGCAGGTGCGAGCTTCGACCAGAACCAGCAGCCGGCGGTCGGCATCGACCTCAACGGTGACGGCGGCCGCAAGATGCGTGAAGCCACGCGTGCCAAGGTCGGCAAGCTGATGGCCATCGTGCTGTTCGAAAAAGGCAAGGGCGAAGTGCTGACCGTGGCCACGATCCGCGACGAACTCGGTTCGCGCTTCCAGATCACCGGCATGGAATCGCCGGCAGCGGCGTCGGACCTGGCGCTGCTGCTGCGCGCCGGCTCGCTGGCCGCGCCGATGGAAATCATCGAGGAACGTACCATCGGCCCGCAGCTCGGCGCCGAGAACATCAGCAAGGGCTTCCATTCGACGCTGTACGGTTTTGCAGCGATCACGCTGTTCATGGTCGCCTACTACCTGATGTTCGGCGCCTTCAGCGTGTTCGCGCTGGCCGTCAACGTGATGTTGCTGATCGCGCTGCTGTCGATGCTGCAGGCGACGCTGACCCTGCCCGGTATCGCCGCTATCGCGCTGACACTGGGTATGGCCATCGACGCCAACGTGCTGATCAATGAGCGTATCCGCGAAGAGCTCCGTAATGGCAATTCGCCGCAGGCCGCGATTGCGGCCGGTTTCGAACGCGCATGGGCCACCATCCTCGACTCGAACGTGACGACCCTGATCGCCGGCCTCGCGCTGCTGATCTTCGGTTCGGGCCCGATCCGCGGTTTTGCGGTCGTGCACTGCCTTGGCATCCTGACGTCGATGTTCTCTGCCGTGATCGTGTCGCGCGCACTGACCAACCTCTGGTATGGCCGCCGCAAGAAGCTCTCGAGCGTGTCCATCGGCCAGGTCTGGAAGCCGACCGTTTGATGGCCTGACGCCGACGGTTAAAGAAAGGATTAGAAATGGAATTTTTCCGCATCAAGAAAGACATCCCGTTCATGCGGCATGCGCTGGTGTTCAACGTGATTTCCGCGTTGACCTTTGCCGCAGCGGTGTTCTTCCTCGCAGCCAAGGGCCTGCACCTGTCGATCGAATTCACTGGTGGCACGGTGATGGAAGTCGCCTACACCAAGCCGGCTGACCTCGAAGGCATACGCACGACGGTCGGTGGCCTCGGCTTCACCGACAGCCAGGTGCAGAGCTTCGGCACCGCGCAAGACGTGCTGATTCGACTGCCGGTGCAGAAGGGCTCGAACTCGGCGCAGGTCAGCACGCAAGTGATCGATGCGCTGAAGGCGCAGGACGCCAGCGTGAGCCTGAAGCGGGTGGAATTCGTCGGCCCGCAGGTGGGTGAAGAACTTGC
>JACCDQ010582463.1_pt1 | contig 28241 bp, 20 predicted proteins | sample 7446031 | NCBI WGS metagenome assembly JACCDQ01 (sample SAMN15323442, study PRJNA562643) | freshwater metagenome | isolation source: river surface water | place: USA:Blue River Watershed | collected 2017-08-17 | reverse complement strand
GCAGGTAAGGGTGAAAAAGTGAGGTAAGAGCTCACTCGTTTTGATGTGAATCAAAATTGGGACAAACCTTGCGCGTTGAAAGACCAAATATATCCGGATCAAAGGGTGACCCGCCCAATTGCTTGCAAGCCGGAAGGGTAGGTCGATTGAGGTACGCCGTGAGGCATATCCTAGATTAATGATAGAAAGCACGGCACAACCGTGTGTACAGAACCCGGCTTATAGAGCTGCCTTTTTAAAAAAAAATAAAAAAATGTTGCATTGTGTTTGGTAAAAGTATTATCTTTGCACCATTGTTAAGGACGGAAACGTCAGCATTAACGCGAAAGTAGCTCAGTTGGTAGAGCATCACCTTGCCAAGGTGAGGGTCGCGAGTTCGAGTCTCGTCTTTCGCTCCAAACCGAAGCCCCATATTGGGGCTTTTTTTATGCGCTACACGTTTGAATTGTGCGTGACAACAGATTAATTTTATCCATAAAAAAAGGCCATCCGTAAGAATGACCTTTTTTGTATTAAAATAACAATTTAATTATTTCGCTTTTTTGATACGTTTTGTTTTTCTGTTATCTCCACTTGAAGATAGTTTATTGTAACCCTTCTTGCTGTTTCCAACAGGAGAACCCACACGAATCATAGCACAACGGAAACCTAAGTAAGATGTGCTTTGATCTTGGTCTAAGAAACGACGAGTACCTGGAGTAGCAAAATATGCACGATCTGTCCAGTTACCGCCTTTGATTACACGAGCTTTATCATTCACCAAACTAGTTACACCATACTCGTATGATAAATCTGCTTCAGTAATGCCTTTTTGTACGTCTTTGTAACCAATGTTGTCTGCTTGTGAGTAGTTGCGACGACCACCTTCTTTGATTTTGGTAGCAACTACGTCTTCGTAAACCAAACGACCCAATTCGTCTTTATCTTGAATACCATTTGTTCCGTTAGGATCTAAACGAACGGTCTCGAACTTGTTACCACGGAAAGGCATGAAGGCATCCATATCTTCCAATGACAATGGACGGTATACATCCATAACCCATTCAGAAACGTTACCATTCATATTGTACAAACCATAAGCATTTGGCCAGTAAGAGAACACAGGGGTAGTGATGATACCTGCGTCGTTAAGGTTTCCACCTGCAAGACCGGCATTGTCACCTTTTGCACGCATTACGTTCATACGAATCATACCACGGTTCTTCTCTTTACCCTCTTTAATACGGATAGTGTAATCGTTCCAAGAGTAAATTTTATTTTGCTCGATGTTATCGAATTGTGTTTCACCAATATTTGCTTTAGCAGCATATTCCCACTCAGCTTCTGTTGGTAAACGGTAATCAGGTAACAAAATACCATCTTCCATAGTTACTTTGTAACGCTTTTGATCTTTCTTTTTAGATTTTGAATAATCCTTCAAAGGTTTTTTACCAATCATATTGGTTTTAGATGGTTTTGAAGCGATTACTTGACCTGATTCATCAACACCACTAAAAATACCCGCATCTTGTCCAGCAAGGTAAGAACGTGTATTGAAGTTATGGAAAGGATCCTGTTGAAGAGTTCCGTTTGCCACGTCGAAACGAATAATTTTTTCACGATCCAAAATCATTTCGTTTACACGATCAGTACGCCATTTAGCGAACTCAGTAGCTTGATGCCAGTTAACGCCTACAACGGGATAATCTTTGTATGCAGGGTGGCGGAAGTAATACTCAACAAATGGCTCATTATAACCCAATTTACTTCTCCAGCAATTGGTGTCAGGCAATACTTTTGTGTAAACCAATTCATCTACACCCAAAGATTTACCTGCATAAGACATTTCTTTTGCACGTCCAACACCTACGTTAGGATTGTACACACGCATTAACCAATAAACGAATTCTCGGTATTGGATATTGCTGATCTCTGTTTCATCCATATAGAAAGAATGAACAGTCACAGTACGCTCAACGTTATTGTTGTCGTATTGAAGATCAGATTCAGTGTTACCCATTACATAAGCACCACCTTCAATTAATACCAAACCTTTACCGGTTTCTTGTCCTACATACTTAGGATTCGCAAATCCACCCCATTTAGGACTGTTGTACGCTTGGCCAGTAGTTAAGCTTTCATTCTTGGGTTTGCACGCCGAGAATAACAAGGCTACCGCGCCTGCAGCAAGTATTACATTTGATTTCATTTTCGGAATGATCGTCATTTGTTTTATTTTGTATCAGTAATAACGACAGATTTGTCGTATTATTTGCAAACATAAGGAAATTTTCATAAAAACAAAAAAGGAACTTCGTTGAAGCTCCTTTTTTTTATGGTTAAAAACGTATTTTATTTAATTGACTTGATTAAAACTCAGGACACTTCAAAGGTTTGAATGGTTTTGATCCAGGAGGAACGCACCAATCGATGGTTGCACTAACTTCATGAGAAGCTGGAATGGCAGTTTTTCCATCTGATACCGTAAAATCATAGCTATAACCAAATTTAAAACGATCTTTTCTAAATCCTACCAACATGATAATAGCATCCGTGGTTTTGTAATTACCAAATGTTTGACGGAACCACAAACCTGTAACCAATGGACCTTTGTTTGCATAGAAACCTAAGTTTAACTGAGTAAAGTTTCTTTGCATCATGAATAATGCGTTGGGAGAGAAGGTGTTTTCTTCAAAACGCGACTTCGACAATTTGAAAACACCACCCGCATGAGCTGTGTAACGAATAGGTAAAGTCTCATCAGGATTTTCGTAAAAACTCCAGTTTGGCTGGTTGATATTATGTGCTGCAAATCCAAAATAAAATTTTGAGTTATAAATTATACCTCCAGCATTAAAATTCGGATAAGTAATATTTACGTTGGGTTTTTGCTCACCAGTAGGTAATGCAAATCCTTGAGTTGGTAAAATTTGATCACCAAATTTCAAACGATTCCAATCTAAGCTTTTGAAAGCCAATGAACCTTGCAAGCCAAAGCGCATAAACGCTCTCTGGCGGCCTCTGTTACCTAAAGGTATTAAGTAACTGTAAACACCGGAAATAGTGGTTGATGTTAACAATCCACTTCCAGCAATATCGTGAAATACCATGGCACCAACACCACCACCAACGGCAGGAATGTGTTGATCCCAAGATGCACTTACAGAACGGAAAGTACCAGGAAGGCTTGGCCACTGATTACGGTAGTTTAATGCCATCCTTCCAGCAGCACCAGTTTGACAAACAGCCGAGCCCGCAAGCGCAGGATTGGTGTAAACCGGAGCAGCGTAAAATTGAGTCAATTCAGGATCTTGAGCCTTCAAACTAACGCTTCCGGATATCAACACTCCTAAAAGTAAGTTACGTAGTGTTATTCTCATAAGGGTTCTATACTTGGGTAACAAATGTACGGATAAAACGATTTAAACAAAAAATTATTTTAACACTACTGACAAATTAATGGCTGAAATCGTTGCCTGTTGCTCCCGAATTTCTCTATATGATCAAAACTCATCCCTAAATTGTCAATTTTTCAACATTAATAATTGATCATCAAAAATCGTTCTCTCAAAGTGTTATATTTACCACTTAGTTATTGGATTGCCAATTAAGGATTTTTATAAGCCGTTAGGTTGTTTTTGGAAAAGATTTGTAGTTTTAAATACGGAACCATTGTTTTGCTTGAATCTTACTTAGTTAGTGCAATAAAAAATAGCTAATTACGTTAACTAATATTGAATATTTATTCGTTTTATGATAATCACAATTTTAAAGCAATGTCGCAACGTTTTCAATTTTGCAATTGAATTAATTTTTGTGCTCATTGCTATATGCACCCCAAACTCAATATTTGCTCAAAATTCTGAAATTGAGCAACGGATTTTTACCACCGGAAAATGGGTGAAATTAGAATTCAGTAATTCCGAAGTATACAAGGTCACTTACAACGATTTAAAGAATTGGGGTTTTAATCTGAATAATGTAGATCCTCGTGAATTTCATTTCTATTCCATTCAAGGTGCTGAGTTAGAACTAATAAATCGATCAAAACTACCTAATGGACATGCTCCTGAAATTCCCATACAAGTAGTGGGTGAGGAAGATGGGTCTTTTGATCCCAACGACTATATATTGATATACAAAGAAAGTACCCGAACTTGGAAATGGAACAATGGTCAGTTCCGACACGTTCAAAACAAATATTCAGATATATCTACAGGAGTATTAGGCTGTCCGGATAAGGGATTTTCACAAAACCAATATCCAGGATTGCGCGTTGCAAACCGAAATTTCAACTACGATCCCACATCCCCCGAAATAAAAAATTTCAAATACATTCATTTTCATGATTCAAATATGGTGAACCCGCAAAAAATGGGTACCATGTGGTTGGGTGAAAAATTGGGCAATGAAATGCTGAAGCGAAACTTTACGTTCAACTTGCCAACATCAATGGATTCCATTCAATTGAAAATAGGAGTGGGCGGTGCTATGATTGAAGGTTCGGGAACTTTGAAAGTCGCTGTTAATGGTAGTTTTTACACCATTCCTTTACGGAGAATTTCCCCATCAGACGAAGCTTGTGTTTTAATTGAACGAACATACAATATTGTTAATCCCGGGAGTACTTTGTCGGTACAATTGGAATTAGTTCGTCCGAATAGTCAATCATTTGCTCATTTAGATTTTATTGAAATTTTTGGGGATGTGAATGCTGCAATATCCGGAAATCGTTCACAAACCTTGCGCTTACAACCTCAATTTGTTACAACGGGTAATGTTCAATATACCATTCCTATTTCAGGACAATCTTCCGATTATGTAATTTGGGATGTATCTAATGCCTATCAAGTTCGAAATATTCAAGGGTTTCAAACCAGTTCAACTAATATAAAGGTTTCCATTCCAGCAGATAGTCTTTTGTCGAGTATTGCTGTGTTTCAAACCAACAGTCTATCATCCCCCAAAAAAATAGGCGACATTTCGTTGAAAACATTGGTAAAGTCGTTGGATAAAAAGAATGTTTACATTGCACCGAATAGCTTTCTGAGTTTTTTGAATTCTAACTTGATTAAGGCAGAAGATTACACCGTATCCCTTGAAGATATTTACAATTATTACGGAGGGGGACAAGCGGATATTCGTGCGATTCGCGATTATATTCGAGATCAACACACATCTAACGGTGGATTAAATAATATTATTTTAGTAGGTTCAACGTCATTTGATCCCAAAAATCGGGTTAAAAACAATACAAATCTGGTGCCTATATACCATTCGAATGGACAGCAAATAACATCGGCGTATTGCTTGGATGATTTTTTTGCGTATTTAACAGAAGGTCAAGGGGATCCGGAAATTGGAAGAAATTCTATGACCGTGCCAGTGGGTCGTATACCCGTGAGAAATTTAGATGAGTTAACCGGATATTGGAATAAATTAAAATTATATGGCAATCCTAAATCCTTAGGGGCTTGGAGAAATAAATTGGCTTTTGTAGCTGACGATATTGATGCATCTTGGGAAGCTGAGTTTACCATGGAGTCAGAAAACTATGTTGATTACCTTAAAGATAATCACCCGACATTAAAAGTGGAACCAGTTTATGCCGATGCATTCAAACAAATTACCAACGGAAATAATGAATCTTATCCCGCTGTAACTGAAGCCATTCGTACGGCATTTGAAAAGGGAAGTTTGTTTGTAAATTATCAAGGACATGGTGGTGAAAAAGGTTGGGGACAAGAATCCTTCTTGGATATACCTTTTGTGAAATCCTTGCGCAACTTAAATAATCAGCCCATTTTATTTACTGCAACGTGTGAATTTAGCCGTTATGACGATCCTGAATTGCAGTCCGCAGGCGAATTAACGATGTTAAATCCAAGTGGTGGAGCAATAGCATTAATGACAACTACACGTAAAGTTTGGGTTGCAGGAAATTCACTAATTAATGATGCATTTTGGAAGCAATACGGCTTCCCAAAGCCCAACGAGCCCGTTCCTACGTTGGGTCAGATTTATCAACGATTAAAAAATCGACCTTCTCCTAATTCAGAAGATAACAAATTTGCATTGTTGGGAGATCCATCCATGAAATTGGCGTTTCCTGAACATGTAATTTTGGTAGATTCTGTGAATGGTATAGCCGCCAATGAATTTTCCGATACCATCAAAGCATTTTCGGTGGTTAAAGTTAAAGGACATGTAAACGAGCGTTTAAAAGGAATTTTATCTGGTTTTAATGGGGTATTGGAAGTTGAGGTGCTCGATAAACCGGTAACTCAATATACGTTAAATAACGATGGCAAAATGTCGCCATTGCCATTTTCTGTAGAGAAAAGTTATATCTTCAAAGGTTCTGTTAATGTGGTAAACGGACGTTACGAATTCAGTTTTTCCGTTCCAAAAGATATTGCGTATAACATTGCACTTGGAAGAATGCTCATGTATGCTCAAAATGGGGTAACGGATGCTGCTGGATATTTCAAGTTTTTAATCGGGGGAAGTGAAATCGTTACGGAAATCGATACGATTGGACCTAATGTTAAATGTTTTATGCAAGATACGTTCTTCAAGCAGGGTGATAATGTTTTGAGGGATGTTGATTTTGTGGCACGTATTTATGATCTCAACGGAATCAATTCAACCGGTTCGGGAATTGGACGTGATTTAATGATTACTTTGGATCCAGAAACGGAAAATGAGCAGTCATTTGTTGCCAATGAGTTTTTTAAATTCGATAAAGGATCATACACTCAAGGAACTTTGAAATTCCCAATGTCGGGTTTAACACCCGGCAAACACACCTTAAAATGTGTTGCTTGGGATATTTTTAACAATTCGGGAGAAGGCAATGTTGTTTTTAATGTAGTTCCTGGACGACAATTATTAATTCCTCGAAGTGGAGCTTTCCCGGTGCCTTGTGATTTGTCAGAACAGCCATTGAATATCTGGGTAGAACACAATTTAGCCGGTGAAGATATTGAAGTACATTTTGAAGTGTATAGTTCTCAGGGAGCCAAAGTTCGTGAAGTTACTTTTACTGAAATGATGAGTTCATCTCGAATTCAGTTTGAGCCAATGAAAGATTTTAATCATTTCGGGGGAAGCACGTTTTTCATCGTACGGGCAACATTAAAGACATCGGATGGATTGAAAGAATCAACCTCCGTTAAAGTTATGGTTACACCATGAATGTGAAAAAGGAATACAAGAAAATTTGCGAAAAACGCAAATTTTCAGAATGGATAATTTTAGGGGATTCAGAAAAAAAATTGTTATAAGCTCAAATCAAATCTTATTTTTGCCATGTTACGTATGCGATATACATCAGTTTTGTTAGCAGTTACTGCTTTACTAGTACAGAATACTTCATCAGCACAGAGTACTCAACCTGTTTTAACCCCTCAGCAATTAGCGGGACAATTGAACACGGTAACTACGATGGTGCCATTTTTAACAATATCTCCTGATAGCCGTTCTGCTGCTATGGGAGATTTGGGTGTTGCTTTATTCGATCCAGATGCTAACAGTGCATCTTGGAACGTTGCAAATCTTGCTTTTGCTAAAAATAAAACAGGATTTAGTTTGTCTTACGCCCCTTGGTTGAGACAATTGGTAGATGACGTAGGATTTTCTTACTTATCGGGTTATTCTAAAGTAGGTAAGAATGCTGCTGTTTCAGGATCATTTCGTTATTTTTCTTTAGGTAATATCAACTTTACCGATTACGAAGGAAATCCAACGGGAAGCTTTAATCCGAACGAATTTGCATTAGATTTGGGTTACTCTACTCGTTTTTCAGATAAGTTTTCTATGGGAGTAAACTTGCGCTACATTTACTCAAATTTAATGGGTTCTGGTGCCAGAAGTGGAGTCGATTACAATGCTGGTCAAACAATAGCTGGAGACGTATCCATGATGTACCGCGATGAAATTAGAATTTCAGGGCGCAAGCATAAATTTAACGTGGGTTTGAATCTTCAAAATATTGGTGGTAAAATGACGTATTCATCTAAAGAAAAACGCGATTTTATTCCCATCAACTTTAAATTAGGTGCAGGTTATAAATATGAAATTGATCAGCACAACGAAATCAATATCTATGCGGAATTGAACAAATTAATGGTTCCAACTCGTCCGTATTACTTGCAGAAATACGATAATTCTGGTGATTCATTGAATCCAAGTAGTGGTAAGCCTGTTATCATTGGAATTGATCCAAACGTGGGAGTGGTTCAGGGTATGGTTCAATCGTTTTACGATGCACCCGGTGGATTTACTGAAGAAATGAAAGAATGGACACCCTCAGTTGGTTTTGAGTATATTTATCAAGAAATGTTTTCCTTAAGAAGTGGAGTATTTTATGAAGCAGCAACCAAAGGTGGTCGTCAATACATGACCATGGGATTGGGCTTAAAATTCGAATCACTTACTTTAAATGCGGCTTACCTGGTGCCGTTTGCAACTCGTCATCCATTACAAAATCAAATGAGATTTTCACTTTTATTTGATTTGGCAGCTTTACAAGACGCAAATCCTTAAATTTGCAGCTGAATTATGAGTGAAGCGAGAGAAAAATTACTTCAGAAAAGAGAGGAAGCTCTTTTAGGTGGAGGCCAAAAGCGAATTGATGCTCAGCACGCAAAGGGTAAATTAACTGCTAGAGAACGTTTAGAAATTCTTCTTGACGAAAATTCATTCCAAGAAATTGGTGCATTTGTTACACATCGCAGTTCCGATTTTGGAATGGAAAAGCAAATAATGCTTGGAGATGGTGTTGTAACAGGTTATGGTAAAATCAATGGTAAAACGGTTTATGTGTTTTCTCAGGATTTTACTGTTTTTGGTGGTTCTCTTTCCGAAACTCATGCAGAAAAAATTTGTAAGATCATGGATCTTGCCATGCAAAACGGAGCACCTGTAATTGGTTTAAACGATTCAGGTGGAGCCCGAATTCAAGAAGGAGTAGTTTCACTCGGTGGATACGCTGATATTTTTTATCGTAACGTTCAAGCAAGTGGAGTTGTTCCTCAAATTTCAGCAATCATGGGTCCTTGTGCAGGTGGAGCTGTTTATTCTCCAGCACTAACGGATTTCATATATATGGTAGAAAATACCAGTTACATGTTTGTTACGGGTCCAAACGTAGTTAAAACCGTAACAAACGAAGATGTTACTTCCGAAGAATTGGGAGGGGCGTCTGTTCACGGTTCAAAGAGTGGTGTGGCTCACTTCACGGAGTCAAATGAAGTTCTTTGTTTGAAGAATATTCGTCGATTATTCGATTATATACCATCGAATTGTGAAGAAAAAGTTTCAAAAGCTGCTTATACGATTGCAGATGAAACCCGCACAGCTTTACAAAATATCATTCCAGATAATCCCAACCAGCCTTATGAAATTAAAGAGGTTATTGAAAATGTGGTTGACATGGATTCATTTTATGAAGTTCATAAAAACTACGCTGAAAATATTGTCGTTGGTTTTGCTAAATTGGCAGGTAGAAGCATTGGAATTATTGCGAACCAGCCTTCACATTTAGCAGGCGTATTGGATGTGCATTCCTCGCAAAAAGGAGCTCGTTTTGTTCGTTTTTGCGATAGTTTCAATATTCCATTGCTAGTGTTTGAAGATGTTCCTGGATTTTTACCTGGAACGGATCAAGAGTGGAATGCAATTATTACCAACGGAGCCAAGTTGTTGTATGCATTTTCAGAAGCAACTGTTCCTCGTATAACGGTAATTACACGCAAAGCCTACGGCGGAGCTTATGATGTAATGAACTCCAAACATATTGGAGCTGACATGAATTTTGCTTGGCCATCGGCAGAAATTGCAGTAATGGGAGCAAAAGGAGCAGCAGAAATTATTTTCAAAAAAGAAATTGATTCGGCAGCTGATCGTCAACAAGCTTGGAAAGAAAAAGAAACGGAATATTCTCAAATTTTTGCCAATCCATACCGCGCAGCTGAACGAGGTTTTGTGGATGAGGTTATTTTACCAGAAGAAACCCGTTCTCGATTGATTGCTGCTTTCGAAATGTTGGAAAACAAAGTAGTCAATACTCCCAAAAAGAAACACGGAAATATTCCGTTGTAGAATTCTTTGTGAATTTGCCAAAATCTGTTATTTTTTAGGTTTTTTGCCAAAAAAACAGCCAAAAAATGATAAAAAACACAAGTTTTTGGCCAAAATCGCCTTTTTTTTAGTTTCTTTGCCAAACCAAATTTATTTAAAATGGACTTAAAAGAGATTCAAGCACTGATTAAATTCGTTTCTGTAAACGGAGTAGATGAAGTAGAAATCAATCAAAATGATTTTAAACTGGTTATCAAAAAGAATCCAGTTCAATATACCACCGCACCGGTTCAAACCTATGCGATGCCAGCAGCTCCAGTTGCGGCTATCCCTACAGCACCTGTTGCAGCACCATCTGCACCTGTTACTGCTGAACCAGTAAAAACTGAAAACACAGATAATCTAATTACCATCAAATCTCCAATGGTTGGAACATTCTACAGAGCTTCTAGCCCTGAAACTCCATCATTTGTGAATGTAGGCGATGAAGTTGCTCCAGGTAAAGTGGTTTGTATCATTGAAGCAATGAAGTTATTTAACGAGATTGAAAGCGAAGTTAAAGGTCGTATCGTTAAGGTATTGGTAGATAATGCTACTCCTGTTGAATACGATCAACCGCTTTTCCTTGTTGAACCCATGTAATTGAATCCCCCATGTTTAAGAAAATATTAATCGCAAATCGCGGTGAAATCGCATTGCGAATTATTCGTACCTGTAAAGAAATGGGGATTAAAACAGTGGCTGTGTATTCAACCGCTGATAAAGAAAGTCTTCACGTTCGCTTTGCAGATGAAGCCGTATGTATTGGCCCGCCACAAAGTAGAGACTCATATTTGAATATTCCTCGTATTTTAGCAGCTGCAGAAGTTACCAACGCAGATGCGATTCATCCCGGATACGGATTCTTATCTGAAAATTCTAAATTTAGCGCGCTTTGTCGTGATCATGGAATTAAGTTCATTGGTGCTACACCAGAACAAATTGACATGATGGGCGATAAGAGCAATGCCAAAGAAACCATGAAGAAAGCAGGCGTACCTTGTATTCCTGGTTCTGATGGACTTCTGGATAGCGTTGATCAAGCTAAAACTATTGCCAAAGAAATCGGATATCCGGTGATCATGAAAGCTACCGCAGGTGGTGGTGGACGTGGTATGCGTATTGTTTGGAACGATGATGAAATTGAAAATGCATGGAATTCTGCCCGTCAAGAAGCAGGAGCCGCTTTCGGTAACGATGGTCTTTACATGGAGAAATACATTGAAGAACCTCGTCATATCGAAATTCAGATCGCAGGTGATCAATACGGTAAAGTGTGTCACCTTTCTGAGCGCGATTGCTCTATTCAACGTCGTCACCAAAAGCTAGTAGAGGAAACACCTTCTCCATTTATGACTCCTGAGTTAAGAGAGAAAATGGGAACTGCTGCGAAAGCTGCGGCTCAAATTATCAATTATGAAGGTGTAGGTACAGTAGAATTTCTTGTAGATAAACATCGTAATTTCTATTTCATGGAAATGAATACCCGAATTCAGGTTGAACATCCAGTTACAGAAGAAGTAATTAATTACGACTTGGTAAAAGAGCAAATCTTGATTGCTGCTGGAGTGCCTATTTCTGGTAAAGATTACATCCCTCAAAAAGCGGCTATTGAAGTTCGAATAAATGCCGAGGATATTTACAATAATTTCCGTCCATCTCCTGGTAAAATTACTGTTTTGCATAAGCCAGGTGGACATGGTGTTCGTGTGGATACGCATATTTATGCAGGATACACAATTCCTCCGTTCTATGATTCGATGATTGCTAAATTGATTGTTTCTGCACAAACTCGTGAAGAAGCCATAGTTAAGATGGAACGTGCATTGAGTGAATTTGTAATTGAAGGATTGCATACCACCATTCCTTTGCACCAACAATTGATGCGTAATGAAGATTTCCGTGCTGGAAATTTCACTACAGCATTCATGAATACTTTTGAGATTAAATAATGCTCAATCCGTTCAAAACCGGCTTTAAAAGAGCCATCATATTTAATTTTTACGGATGATTTTCACAAAAAAGGCCATCGATTGATGGCCTTTTTCATTTTCAGATCTTAGTTAAATTAAAATTAAGTATATCCGAATTATTTAAATCGAACTCCTTTAGCTAAAAACTTAATTTGCACTGTTTGAGTTGAGGGCTGTGTTGTATCTTCAGATTCAACTTCCATTGTGTCGCGATAGAAATGACCTGTAGCGTACAAGTTCTTCTTTCCAATATTCTTTGGAACCGTGAACTGCTCATCGAAATCTACCACCAAACTTGAATCTGCGAATTCATATGCGAACCAACATCCTTCAGCTTGACAAACATCGTGTACACGACCAAAAACGGTAACTTCTTCTCCGAATTTACCATTTTTCATTTGTTCGTTGTAAGCCTCTCTTACTGATATTGCTTTCTGTGTATCAACAGGAGCTCCAATTTGATTGTGCTCAGAAGTGCACTGATAAAAACCAACTGCACTCAAAAGTGCCACGGCAATTATTGAACGAATTTTCATAATACAAATTTAGTCAACAGAATCAATTATCGGTTGGTGAAAAGGAATTAATTACGGATGAAAAAACGATGTTAATTTTCCGAATAAACTAAATAGGGTTTTCGACGTTTTTTAAATGCCTCAATATCATTGATCCAAGATTTACGAATTTGTTCGGGCGATATTCCGCCTTCAATTTGTTCTTGAAGTTCTTCTGTACCTGCAAGCTTTGTGAAAAACGAATTGAAGAATGGTTTTGCTTTTCCTTCACCCGATTGATTTTTAAGATAATGGCTGTATTCTTGATTTAAAAAAACCAACCATTCAATGTATACATGATGAAAATTTACCAAATAATCTTCAGCGAACTCAGTTAACAATATGCCTCGACAATTTTCATTCAAATAGGGTGGATTTGTCGCTTTTCCTGGGATGTTAATCGGTTTAAATTCATACGTGCCTGAATTTAACCAGGGTGCACCAAAGCATTCAAATGGTTTGTCTGTTCCTCTTCCCATACTCATAATGGTGCCTTCAAGAAGTCCCAAAGAAGGATACAATATTATGGAAGCATCTGTAGGAAGATTGGGTGATGGTGCAATAGGCAAATGATATTTAGTATTGCGGGTATAATTCAATACGGAAATCACGGAGAGTTTTAATTTCGATGCATTTGGGATCCATTTTTCGCCCTGAATCATTCTAGCTAATTCACCCAATGTCATTCCATGTACCAACGGGATAGGATGGAGGCCTACCATGCTTTTAAATGATGTATCTAACACGGGTCCATCAACATAATGAATGTTGGGATTCGGGCGATCAAGAACTATTAATTCTTTATTGAATAGAGCACAGCTTTGCATTACGTAATGCAACGTGCTTAAGTAGGTGTAAAAACGAACACCAACATCTTGAATATCGAAAATAACAATATCGATTCCTTTTAAATCATCTTCTGTTGGTGCAACGTGTTTTCCGTAAAGACTGATGATGGGTAATGCCGTTTTTATGTCTTTACCTGATTTAACGTGTTCACCGTTTGCGGCATCGCCTCTAAATCCGTGTTCTGGTGCAAATATTTTTTTAATTTTAATATTGCGACTCAAAAGTGTATCAACCAAGTGTTTTCCACCAACTACGCTGGTTTGATTAGCTACTATGGCTATGTTTTTATTACCCAAAAGGGGTAAATAAATATCCATTTGATCTGCACCTGTTTTTATTTTTGCAGTTAGGCCATCTTTATGAAGCAGGTTGTTTTTAGGATTAAATGCATTTAATTGGAGAAAACATCCCCCAAAAAGATATATAAACCCCAAAACCAATGTATTTTTGAAGCTCATCTTGAATTGGAAATATTTCATAGCAATACGATTCCTTACAAAGGAACAAAAAAGTAAGTCAAGAAGTGTATTTTTTCTTGCTATTATTTCTGTGGCACTTAGTATTTCGGTCATGAATATTGCAATTGCCACATTAAAGGGGTTCAAAGCGGAAATTCGAAATAAAATTCATGAAATTCAAGGGGATTTTATCATTGATTCCGGAAAGAATGTGGAGAATGGAGAACCCAACCCCATTTCAAATCGGGAAGTAGAAGCTGTTTTGCAAAATATGGACTCCACATTAATTAGTAGTGCCATTCCAACTTCAGCAAAAGCATGTATCCTCAAATCGGAAGATGAATTGGAAGGGGTTTTAGCCAAAGGTATTAATAAGGAAAGGGTTGAGTCCTATTTAAAAGCATATATTAAGCAGCGTTCGCCAATCTCAGAACAAAATTGGTGCGCAATATCCACTACCACGGCAAAACGATTAAATATTGGCTTAAATGATGAGTTTACAACCGTTTTTTTCACGTCTGACTCATTAGGAAATAATCGTCCAAGAGCAAGGAAATTAATTGTACGATTAATCTTTGAAACGGGAATGGAGCAAATAGATGCGAATTCAATTTGGCTGGATCAATCCATTACCCAGAAATTCATGCAGCCCGGGTTTCAATATACCAGTATAGAAATTTGGCAAAAATTAGAATCTATACCCAATTATGTTTCAAATACAGCGGATAAAAATCAGAAAAAGGTCAAGCTACATTTAAATTCCATTTTACCCAATCCCATGTTGCGGGTAAATTCATTGGAAGAGTATAATCGTCAAATATTTGACTGGCTTTCGATTTTAAACACCAATGTAGTCATTATTTTAACGCTGATGCTATTGGTTTCTGTAACATCCATGGGAACTACTTTATTGATTTTTGCAGTTGAACGAACGCGATTCATTGGCTTGTTGATGTCGATGGGTGCAAGAACATCACAAATACAATCCATTTTTGTTATTCTCTCTAGTTTAATTGCTGCTGGAGGAATTATTCTCGGTAATGCATTCGCAGTGGCCATTGTTTACTTTTTTAACAAGTACCAATGGATTCAGCTTAACGAAGAAATTTACTTTATTAAAAACGTGGTATTAAATCTGGATATTACAGAATTACTTGTGATTGATTTTGTGTCTATACTATTGATTTTTGGAAGTTTATTTTTACCAGCACAATACATCAAAAAGATAAATTTGATTAAAGCGATTTCATTCAAGTAAAGTAATTGAAATGATTGATGGTTTAAAAACAGACAAAAAAAAATCGACGCTTAAGCGTCGATTTTTGCATATTTCGCATTTTGTTCAATGAATTCTCTACGAGGTGGAACTTCATCTCCCATTAACATACTGAATACTCTATCGGCTTCAGCAGCACTATCTAAGGTTACGCGTTTTAATGTTCTGCGAGCAGGATCCATGGTAGTTTCCCAAAGCTGTTCTGCGTTCATTTCACCCAAACCTTTATAACGTTGCACGTTAACAGAATCTTCTTTTCCTTTACCCATTAAATCTTGAATGGCTTTATCGCGCTGCTCATCATTCCAGCAATAACGAGATTCTTTTCCTTTTTTCACCAAATACAGTGGAGGCGTTGCGATATATAAGTAGCCACTTTCGACCAATTTCTTCATATAACGGAAGAATAATGTTAATATCAATGTACGAATGTGTGAACCATCGACGTCCGCATCCGTCATAATTACAATTTTATGGTAACGTAGGTTGTCTAAGATTAATTCTTTGGAACCTTCTTCGTTTGTTCCGATATGGACTCCCAAAGCGGTAAACATATTACGAACCTCTTCATTGTCATAAATTTTATGTTCCAATGCTTTTTCTACGTTCAAGATTTTTCCTCTTAATGGTAGAATGGCTTGGAATTCACGATCACGACCTTGTTTTGCAGTTCCTCCCGCAGAATCTCCCTCAACCAAGAATATTTCGCAAATGGTAGGATCCGTTTTTGAGCAATCTGATAATTTACCCGGCAATCCCATTCCTGACATTGCGCCTTTACGCTGAACCATTTCACGAGCTTTACGAGCTGCCGCACGAGCTTGAGCCGCGATAATCACTTTATCAACGATGATTCTAGCTTCTTTGGGATGTTCTTCTAGGAAGTTGTCTAACATTTCGCCCACTGCAACATCAACAGCCCCCATCACATCGTTGTTACCCAGCTTAGTTTTGGTTTGACCTTCAAATTGTGGTTCAGCAACTTTAACTGAAATTACACCAGTTAGACCTTCTCTGAAATCATCACCTGAAATTTCAACTTTTACTTTTTCCAACAATTTTTCGCGATCAGCGTATGCTTTAAGCGTTCTTGTAAGAGCTCTTCTGAAACCAGCAACGTGAGTTCCACCTTCAATAGTGTTAATGTTGTTTACGTAAGAATGCAGGTTTTCAGCGTATCCAGTGTTATACTGGAATGCAATTTCAATAGGAATACCGTGCTTATCACTTTCGCAATATATGGGCTCAGGAATCAATTTTTCACGAGTTCCATCGATGAAGGTTATGAATTCTTTTAATCCACCTTGTGAAAAATACTCTTCACTGCGTGAAACGCCGTTTTCGTCTTTCTGACGATCGTCGGTTAACGTCAAGCGAATTCCTTTGTTCAAATAGGCCAATTCTCTCAAACGATTTTGAAGGGTATCAAAATTGTATGTTTGAGTTTCTTGAAATATAGTTTCATCTGGTTTAAAAGTTACTTCAGTTCCTCGCTGGTCTGAAGTTCCCACTTCTTTCACTGAGTAAAGTGGCTTTCCGATGTTATACTCTTGTTGGAATATTTTCCCGTTGCCAAACACACGTACGGTTAAATGAGACGATAGTGCGTTAACACAACTAACACCTACTCCGTGAAGTCCTCCAGAAACTTTGTATGAGTCTTTATCGAATTTACCACCGGCATGCAATACGGTCATAACTACTTCCAGGGCACTTTTATTTTCTTTGGGATGGATTCCCGTTGGGATACCACGACCGTCATCAAGAACTCGAATGGAGTTATCTTCTAAAATAGTAACATGGATGTTTCGGCAATGGCCAGCAAGAGCTTCGTCGATACTGTTATCTACAACCTCATAAACCAAGTGGTGAAGACCTTTTGGTCCTACATCACCAATGTACATGGCTGGACGTTTTCTAACTGCTTCTAAACCTTCAAGAACCTGTATATTGTCGGCACCATAGTTGTTTTTATTTTCCGTGCTCATAAATTTCGCTTTTTCGATATATTAATTGTGTAAAAATACGATTACTTTAAACACCGACCTATCAAATGGGTGCATACTTTTCCACAAAAAAGCAACGATTTATCCGAGAAAATTGCTTAGAAACTGGTTAAAATACGGAATACTGAATTTCCCCTGTAGCATTCAGGTATTCAACGATGGATTTTAAATACTTTTTTTCCTGCTCAATGCTTTTAATTTGAGCATCTAAAAAACGTAATTCGCGTGTATTTAAAAGGAAAATGGTGCCGTCGCCATTATTGAATTTCTCCTTTTCCATTTCATATAAATTGCGATATCCCTGAGCAATGGAATTGTATTGATTCAATAAATCACGGTAGTTGGTTACCTGAAAACGCAAACCCTGAATCTTTAACTTGGTTTCATTTTGCTTAAATACATATTCCAGTTCCAATTGTTTGAAGTCGAATTTGGCCATTTTGTAATTCCCAATTTCTTTTCTAAGAAACAAGGGAGATGAAAATGCCACTCCAAAACGTTGGTTGTTTAAGTTAAAATCACTAGCTCCTAAACCTAAACCACCTGAAAGAGTTTGAAGTTTCAAATCCAACTTGGGCAAAATTTCTTGCTTACGTAAGATTACATCTAAATCTTTTTGGGCCACCTTGTTATCGAGGATGTTCAAATAGGGAATGTTTTTAATGATGTCTGCAGACTTTAACGAATTTTTGAATGCACTATCCAAGAAAATCAATCCTTCTTCACTTGGATTTACTGATTCTGAGATTTCTAAAGGAGTGTAAGATGTTAATGATCGTTCATTTGAGCTATTCCATAAATGCTTGCTTAAAGTAAGTTTGGCTTTAAATAAGTTCACAGATTCCTGTTGCAAACGAGCCTTGAATAAATTCAGTTGAATGGAGTTTTCCAATGTGTCCATCCCGTTGCATCCACCCGACGAGAATAATTCTCTGAGTGCTAGTTGCCTCTGTGAAGTCAAATTTACACCCATTTTAAGGGCCTCAACTTCTTTAAACGTGATATACCATTCCACATAATCCGTCCAAATTTCGCTCGCTGTTTCATTCAATAGTAAACGTTGTTCGGCTTGAGATTGCTGTTTGAATAGTTTCGCTTTTTTTAATTCTGTTCTTCGTTGATCAGTAATTAAACCTTTCAAAATGGACACATTTAACCCCACATATTGAAGTCCGTTATTTCCCGTATTCAATTCAGGATTGATGTAAGTTCCGTTCCATTCGTCGTATCCAATTTCTCCGAAAATAGGAGAGAAGGTAGGAATGCTCAACTTTCCTTCAGTGCCTTGATAATACTGTTTGCCATTGAAATTTTTCTCACGCGTATTTAACACCAAACAGGGATCAAATGCTCCACGTTTCGACAATAAGTAAGCACTTCCATAGTCAGAATTCAAGTCGGCCACCTCACCAAGTGGATGTGCAATCCTCACTTGTTGGATCACATGTAGTATCGTAAGTTCTGAGTTCGTTATTACTGAGCTGTCAGCTGGTTTTATCGAATTTTCTGCTGGTTTTATTGCGCTATCAGCTGGATATTTTACATTTTGGCCGAACACACTTCCCCCGAAAAGCAAAAACAAGCCCCCTGCTTTAAAATACAGACGTATTTTTGAGTGTAACTTATTGAAAGAAAGGTTATTCATGTAAAATTATATCGTTGTTTTTAGCTAGTTACTCGGATTTTTCCTCTTTAGATTCGACATCTTTCTTTTTGCTGGGATCCATTCGATTATTATGGTAGAAATCTGGCGGAAAACCATTTAATTTACGCCACAATTCATACCATACAGGTACTCGTTTCAAAAGCATATAACCTCTTGCACCCACTCCAATTTTTAATTGTTGCGGCCATGATTTTTCTTTTGGATCCATTTTAACCAAAATACGATACGTTCCATTGGCTTGTAATGCATTATCGATAGCGTAAATAACTCCGGGATAAGTGCCATAAGAAAATTCAGGCCAACCAGAGAATACCATAGTGGGCCAGCCGTCAAAAACAAAACGCACTGGAGATCCAATTTCAATTAACGGCATATCCATGGGTTTTACATATAATTCAACTGCCAAATTCACATTGGCGGGAACAATCGTACAAATGGATTGACCTTCTTTAACGGCAATTCCAACACCGTTAGATAGGGTTTGTGAAACCAAGCCTTCTTGAGGCGCTCTAATTACGTAAAACCCATTACGAATCAAGTAGTTTGAGTATTGGTTACGAAGTTTAGAAACCTCGCTTTCTGTATCCATTTGGGCAGAAATAGCTGAAAATCGTTCGCTTTCAGTTTTAGCCAGCTTTTCACCGTACTCAACAGCCGTATTTTGTAGTTCAATACGAGCGTTTTCAATGGCATTTTTAGCCATATCTGTTTTGGCTTGTTGAATGGCTAATTTTGCAACCATTTCTTGATATTTTACCCGGCGGTTTTCGATATCTAGAGGGCTTTTAATCTGTTTTAGACCCAGTAAACTATCGCGTTCCAGCTGTTGTTTTGCTATTTTTAGATTCACTTGGGATGCTTGTAACTCCGCTAATTCAGAACGGTATTTTATAGATTCTTGATCCAATTTAACCTTGGCTTTTTGGATGGAAAAGTCGCGGTTTTTTTCCAATTGAATAATCTGCTTGTTGATGGCATCTACTTTGGATGAATACGACAAAATGGAATTCTCTTTTGCCTCAATCTGGTTGGAGGTTTGTCCCAATAATCCGGGATCCAAGTATTCGTTTTTTATTTCGGAGAGTACAGCGATTGTGTCACCTTCCTTAACATAATCGCCATCTTTAACATACCATTTCGTGATTTTACCGGCTATAAGGGTTTGAATGGCTTGAGGACGTTCAGTGGGTCGTAACGTGGTTACGGCTCCCGTAGATTCGATATTTTGTGTCCAAGGATAGAATAAAATTCCTACACCAATTAAGGTGATTGAAAAGATAATACGTTGGAATGTTTTGCCCGTCCAGGGACTGTCAGCCAAATATTTAGATTGTATCATCGATCGTGGAAATTACATTAAGTTTTTCAGCTGATATACCGCAGTCATATAAATTTTCGACGGTCAATATTAATTTTTCTACCGCATCCAATAATGTGATAATTAAAATTTCTGCTGCAAGAAATTGTCCTAAAGAGATTTTTTGGGTTACCAATAAGTAGCTTCCAATTAATAACATAAACGCTGTAAAGATCACTTTAGTTATAATTCCTAACCAAGCTTGACGGTATAAAATTCCAAAATGCTGTGTTCTTGCCTCAGAATATTGATTGATGTTGTAGTCGATTTGATCTTCAATTTCAGGGAGAGTTTTACGGTCTTGTACCTTAAACAAGGTTCTCAATGCTTCTGCTGTTTTGAATTTGTAGTTGGATTCGATTCTTGCAGTTTCAAATCCTCGTTTCCATGTAAAACGCAGAACTATTACTACTACTATCATCACCAACAAACCAAAAGTTAAAAATAATGGATGATAAATTGATAGTAGTAATAAACCGAAGAAAGCTTGAAGTAATTTACCAGTAAAATCAACCAATAATTTGGATAAACTTTTTTGCAGGGTTACAACATCCATAAAATATCCCACACGGGCTTCTAAGTTTGCTGGAACTTCTCGTGTGTTGGCTTTTAGTTTTATGAGTTGATCCTTGTATTTTTCTCCGAAAAAAATGAATAATTTGCGTTGAACACTGTCAATGATGCTCAATTGCGCTAATTTGGTCAGTCCAGCTAAAAGTACGCAAAATGTTATAATCACCGAAAGTAAAAACCAACTGGTATTTAGTCTTCCAGCCATTACATAGCCAATAATGGTTTGAATTCCCAAAGGAATGGCTAAACTAATTAAACCTGAAAAAATAGCGTAGACATACAGGTATTTGATGTTTCTCCTTTCTTGACGAACAATGTCAAATATGAGTTTCAACGGTCGGTTTTCCGGAACAGAAACGTTGGGTTGAATGGTGTTAGATTCAGGTTGCATGGGTAATTGAAAAATTAATTAATCGGCGAATTTGACATTCTAACTCTAATTTTTACATAATCCAAACAAAAGTTTAGTTCATAACTAAATTTTAATGGGAGTATAAATTAATTTTAGGATCTTTAATTCACTACTTTCAACCAACAAAAATAAGTAGGTTTAGTTTATTTTCCTCTACCTTGAATCATGATTAATGCCGTATTGAACATGATTTTTATATCCAATCCTAAGGACATGTTCTCCAAATAAAGAATATCATATTTCATTCGATCAATCATTTCATCTACAGACTCTGCATAACCGTATTTAATTTGACCCCAACTGGTAATGCCTGGTTTAACACGGTGCAAACGCTTGTATATAGGTGCTTTGCTAACAATTTGATTGATAAAGTATTCGCGTTCAGGCCTCGGGCCTACCAGCGTCATCTGACCCAGTAATACATTGATAAATTGGGGTAATTCATCTAATCGGGTTTTTCGCAAAAATATTCCCACAGAAGTTCTTCTATCATCTGAGTCAGAACTCAATTTGGGTCCTTCCTTTTCTGCATCAACCCGCATGCTTCTGAACTTAATGATATAAAATGGAATACCTCGATATCCTATTCGTTCTTGCTTAAAAAAAATGGGTCCTGTGGAATTGGACTTTATCGCAATGGCAATCAACAGAAATAATGGCGATAAAATGACCAATGCAATAACCGAAACGGCTATGTCTACGCCACGTTTTATGAACTTTTGCCAATAGGGCATTACCTCAAAATCCACTTCAGCGAGCATGGCTCCCAGAATATTATTCATTTTCACCATTCCCAAAACCAAATTGTAATCGTTAGGAAGCATTTTTAAATGAATATCTTCGTTTTGTATGGTATCAATAATGGTGGGAATTTGCTCAGATTCTTCAGGTTCATTGCATAAAATCACATCCTCTACCTCGTACTTTTGAATAATACTAGGCAATTGAGTCCAATTTCCTAAAATTTTATTGGATGAGTTTGGGAAATTTTGAGGTTCACTCTTAGAATTCGAGGAAGAATTCATGGAAGAATTTTCAGGTTCGTTAATACTCACAAACCCAACAATATTAAATCCCTCTGGGATTTTGGCATTTTCGAGTTCCTGATATAGGTTCTGTGCTACGTTTTTTGTGCCAATTAATATCGTATTGTAACCCCATTTGCGATTTCTAATTTGGGTGATGGTGTATGTCGAATTAATCATCCTGAACAACAACGTGGTAAAGAAATGAAATCCAAAAAGTATTAATAGAGAGATGTAATAGTCGTGATAATCCGATACGCTATCATCCAAAATCAACGCAAAAAACAGAAACAACACGCCAAAAAAACTGGTAAAAATGGTGTTTTCTAATTCTTTTAGACGTGAACGTCTAAGAGTGTGCTGATAATATCCAGTTAATGCATATAAAAAAATCCAAAAAACAGGGATAAAAATAAGACCTAAAAAAAGCTTGGGATCTTGATTAATGGGAACACTGTATCCGTGTTTGGAAGCTTCAATGTAATTTTTTCTAAAGAGGAATAACGCCAGCCAACTTACAGATGCCGCAATCCAATCACTCAAAACATGAATGACTAAACGGATATTACTTCTTTTTCTATTGATTTGGGATATTGCCAAGGCTTTTGGATTTAAAGAAAATAAAAAATCATTCAAGATATGTAACGCGAATATTATCAATTTTAACGTTCAAATCACCCGAGTATTCTGCTGGTTTATCAAAACTAAATAAAATCAAGTATTCGGTGCCCGAAGGTTGTCCTTGAATTTCATAAATTAAATTAGAATAAAAACGCTTCCATTGTCCTTTTGTTGGATTTGCCGTCATATAAGGCACATAGGATTCAATGTATTTTCCGAATTGTGATTTATCCGGTGTAAATCGCTTAAGGGCTAAAGTAACAGGCACATCGGATTTTACATCAAATTCAACGAAAACTTCTCTTCCGTCGGCCGGTAAGAACTTTATTCGATCAAAAATGGCTAAATCGATTGATTTAAGTGAGTCATTTTCAAAAATATACGTATTGTGAAATTTGTTTTTGTTTGTGAAATACCTTCCCAAAAGACTGAAAGAATCGGACTTAACATAAACGGAATCGCCATAATGAATTCGAATAGGCACAAGTGTTGAATTTCCAGATTCAAAATCCTCTTGCCAAACTACTTTGGTGTTGGGTCTGAAGTTGAAAATGGGGTATACTGCTACCGTTTTTTCTCTTTTAAGATCTACCTCAATATCTAACGGTTGAATGGTGCGATAGGGAATAAGTGTGTTGCTGTTACCATTGTTTTTGATGTAAGGAACAATGTTTAGCTTGGTATTTCCTTCGCCATTTACCGGAAATGTACAAGGAATCGGAAAAGTTCCTACGGTTTGGCCATTTTGATAAACTTGTATTGCTTGAAAATTCTCTAAATTATTTCCAAATATGGAACTGGCGTTGACGCCCAAACTATCAATTTTTACGTAAGACGGAATAAACCCACTTTCGGTTTTACAGGAAAATAATAGTAAGGAAATTGTTAAACTGGAAAATAAATTCGTCCATTTACCACCGCTCATAGTGCAAAAGTAAGGTATTTGGAACGTATTCTATTCAATAAATCAAACGGATAGGTATCTGCGCTTTACCTTTTCACTAATCCATTCACATATATCGGAAACATCCTTTAAATGTTCTAAGTTCGATAAGGGAGTTAAGCGTTTGTCAATGTTTTCAATGAAATTTTTCAACTCCATTTTACGTGAATCAAAATGCATAATGCTCTTCTCAACAGTTACCGTAGGTATTTTTTCTTTGATTTTTTCGGGGGATGTGGGTTCGATATCCAACATCAATTGATCCGATGGCTCTTGATTTCGCGTCTCCGTTAATTGATTTTCATTGAAATCGATATGAAACAATTTCTCTTGCTGAAACACTTGAATGGAATGGGTACCTTCTTCAATGGCTCTTCCCAAAGAAATTTGACAAATAGCATCGTTGTCAAATTCCATTTGAATATTCAACAAGTCAGGATCATTCCCAAACAAAAACATGGGTCTTGCAGAAATAGATCGAATACCGGAATTCATGATTCTACATACCAAATCAATTTCTTCGGCCAATTGGTTGAAAATCCATTGATCAAATTTTCCAGGTTTAGGAGCGATAGAGTACTTGTCAACCTTCACCAATCTAGGTTTTCGAATGTATTGAAAAGCTGTTGTCACTAGGGGTTTCCCATGTAATGTATTTCCAAATTGAAAAACCGTCTGACTCTCTCTGCGCAATTTTTCCAATTCATTGATTTCGTGCGTCGACCAATTGCGTAAACCGTCAATTAAAATATGTTTTCCAAATCGAATCATGTGTTTTAACACATCGATATCAATACTGTGAACCTGATTTCCTAAAATAAATAAATCACCTTGTTCGATAATCTCCATCGTTTTAATGAAATCGCCGAACATGTTATAATTCAAGGAGTCATCTGGATCGATGTACCCTTTGACACGGATATTTTTCATATCCGATAACATGGAAATGTATTCTTCAGCAGATTTATTGGAGCCAAGAATGATTGTGTCTTTCATAGAATAAAAGTTTCCTTTTACTTTTGTACCTCACAAAAATTCAATGATTTTTTGCATCAAGGAAATTTGATTCTTAACACATTGTTAAAACCTTAAATATGGAAGATACATACGTGCATCAGGGTAAAAGAGTTAAGCTAGTCAATGAGTTAGCTTCAAAAGGTATAATAAATAAAAGTGTGTTAGCGGCGATTAACCGTGTGCCACGTCATTGGTTTTTTCCTAAAGATTTTGAGCAGTTTGCCTACCGTGATGCCGCTTTTCCTATTGGTCATGATCAAACAATTTCTCAACCATACACCGTGGCTATACAGACTCAATTAATTGATATACAAAAAGATAGCAAGGTTCTAGAGGTGGGTACTGGTAGTGGATATCAAGCAGCCGTATTGGCAGAAATGGGAGTGAAGTTGTATAGTATTGAATACATTAAGCCATTACTCGAAAAAGCAGCGAAATTATTGTCTAGTTATAAGGATCGAATTACACTTATTTGCGGAGATGGAAGCAAAGGATATGCAAAATACGCTCCATACGACGCTATAATTGTTACAGCAGGGGCGCCAACGGTGCCAGAAGCACTGATGAAGCAATTGAATATTGGCGGGAAATTGGTTATTCCCGTTGGAACTTCTGTAAATGATCAAGAAATGATCCGAATCGTTCGACTATCTGAAACAAAGTTTAAGCGTGAAAAATTCGGATCATTCAAGTTTGTTCCTTTGGTAGGAGAAAATGGCTGGAATCAGTAATTAATTCATTTCAGCTTCGATTTCCTCGACGGTGATAGGGAAACCTTCCATTAAATCCATTTTATGGTTTCCATTCAACCAAATATCATTTTCAATTCGAACTCCAATTCCTTCTTCAGGAATGTAAATGCCGGGTTCAATCGTTAATACAGAGAAATCAGGTATCGGCTCGAAACGATGCATTACATCATGAACATCTAAGCCCAAATGATGACTGGTTCCGTGCATGTAGTATTTCAAAAAAGCTTTTGGATTTTCTTTGATTTCTTGGGATGTTAACAAGCCCAGCTCAACCAATTTTTCGCTCATAAAACTGCATACCTGACCGTGATAATCAGGAATGGTTACTCCTGGTTTCACGATACTTTTTGCGTAATCGTGTACAGCAAGAACGGCATTATAAACCTCCGCTTGGCGCTTGGAGAATTTACCATTCGCAGGAATACAACGAGTTAAATCAGCGTTGTAATTTGCATATTCCGCACCAAAATCCATTAAGATCAAATCGCCATCTTTTACCGGTTTATTGTTTTCTACATAATGCAAAACACAAGCACTCGATCCCGAGGCAATAATGGGGTCAAATGCAAAACCTTTGCTGCGATTTCGAATGAATTCATAAATTAATTCAGCCTCAATTTCATATTCCATTACACCCGGTTTAATGAACTTCATGGCACGCAAAAGTCCTTTTTTGGTAATTGAAATGGCTTCTTTCAATAGGTCGATTTCAATTTGACTTTTTTGCATTCGCAAATGTGCCAAAGTACTGGCAATGCGTTTGAAATTATGTGCCGGATATCGGTTTTTCAATTCATGAGTTAAATCTAAGTTTGAATAATTTACGCGGCTCACAAATCGATCATTTTCATTCAATGAAACGGCGATATTCTCTGCCATTAATATGATGGAATGAATGGTTTTCCAAAATTCATGGTGCCAGAAAACGGATGAAATCCCTGATGTTTCATACACTTGTTTGGGATTCAATCTCTCTCCGTCCCAAATAGCAATTTGTTCATTGGTTTCTTTTACAAAAACGGCTTCCCTAAACATGGGGTTGGGACAATCAGGAAATAAAACAACAATCGTATCTTCTTGATCAATTCCCGTTAAGTAATATATATCGCTATTTTGTCTGAAAGTAAAAAAAGCATCTCCATTTCTAGGTACTTCAAAGTTGGAAGAAATAATGGCTATGGTGCCGGGGGCCAACTTTTCGGCCAAACGTCTGCGATTGTTAATAAACAACTCGTTGTTGATTTTATGGTATTTCATTCTATTTACTAATTATCGGTGATTACAGGTCTGTAATGTTTAATTTTATTAAATTCGTTAACACGAAATTATTATTTCAGTGTCGTATTATCATCTTTTTGTTGAAATTTCTCGATTATATACATTTAATGCATGATAAATTGTGTTTTGAATTACAGAAATTCTTATTTTTGGGGCAACGCGATTTTGAGAATCGTTGTCAATGCAATTAAGAAAACAATATTATTATGAATAGAATATTACCATTCATCGTTTTTGTGTTTAGTTTCCTTTCATTTGGAACGACCAAAGCATCCCACATGATGGGTGCCGACATGTCTTACAAATGTCTTGGAAACGGAAAATACAAAATTGTAGCAAAAGTCTATCGTGACTGTCGTGGTATCTCCTTCGACAATCCATCCTACGGTGCCTATGCAGGTACTAATGGAGGAAATGGATGTGGTTCTGTATCTTTAAGCGGTATGACCAGAACGGGTATTCGAGACGTAACAACTCGTTGTTCCACTGCTTCTAGTCCATGTAATCCAAAAAATACCTACGGAACTGGAAAAGGGGTAGAAGAACATACCTACGAAATTACGGTTGACTTCACAAAGTCTCCTTTGTCAAACTTTGTTAACAAAAGTACTTGTTGTGAAGTTACATTTACCATTGGTCAGTGTTGCCGAAATGGTGCTATTACTACGGGGGCTGCGGGTGCTGATTTCTGGGCATCCTGTATGATTAATATTTGTAATATTAAGAAGACAACGAACAAATGTAACAGTTCACCATCATTGACGAACGAACCTGTGGGTTTCTTGTGCTGCAATACACCATGGTATTACAATAACGGTGCCTTGGACTCTGTTGACTTTGATTCTATTTCTTACCGCTTGGTGAGAGGTTTGAACTCACTTCCAAATGGTTCAGTTAACTATTCTTCTCCTTTTACACAGAATTACCCAATGACTCCATTCTGTGTGCCTCCAACAACGATCAAATGTGACCCTAAGCCTAATTTGAATCCCCCTCGTGGATTTTTCTTTGATACTTCTAATGGTGATATCATTGTAACTCCAACCAAATGTGATGAGGTTCCGATTCTAGTAATTGAACAAACGGAGTGGCGAAAAGACTCGGCAACTGGAGCTTGGATTGTCGTAGGTCGAACTCGACGGGATATGCAGATGTGGGTACTCGATGAATGTGGCTATAACAAGCCACCGGTAATTAATGGTCCTTTCTCTTGGACAATTTGTGAAGGAGATAAGATTACCAAGAAAGTAAAGATAACTGACGAAACATTTACTCCTAACCAAACTATTCCTGATACTGTATTGGCAACATGGAATGGTGGTATCCCTGGTGCAACATTTACCGTGGTAGATCCCACAAAACGTGAAAAAGAATATGAAT
>JACCDQ010587225.1_pt1 | contig 28252 bp, 24 predicted proteins | sample 7446031 | NCBI WGS metagenome assembly JACCDQ01 (sample SAMN15323442, study PRJNA562643) | freshwater metagenome | isolation source: river surface water | place: USA:Blue River Watershed | collected 2017-08-17 | reverse complement strand
GGCTGCCAACGTGGCCGACTTCAACACGGTGGGTGCAACGGCTGGCAACAGCTTGTACATCTCCTACATCGACAAGTTGGCCACGGCAGCAACAGCGAGCTTCACCTCGGTGTTCTTGGCCACCCGGCCCTTGTACGTGCGGGTGCGTGACGGCGGCGGTTCTCCGATCAAGACCTTCGAGACCACGGCTTCCTTGGGTGCTGGTGGCGGTTCTGCTACCGCGATTCGTACTTCGGACGCATGAGCGAACCCAACGAACTGGAAGAGAAACTCAAGTGCGCCTTTGCAGACGTGGGGGCGCAACTTGGGGAGGTCATCCGGTGCCTCGTCAGTGCGGAAATCGCTTCGCACATGGCCCGTATTGAGCAGCTCAACGCTGTGCTCAGTACGGGCATTTGCACTTCAACGCCGACTCAGCCTGAAAACGGCAGCACTGTCAATACCCTCTGATCGTAGAATCTTGAGGTCGCTCGTGTGAATAGGTCACACTGGCGACCTCAATCTGATTGGAGTTTTGAAAAATGGAAGAATACAACAACGACCTAACCCTGCTGGTCCAATGTCTGGCCGCCACCTTTGGTGATGAGGTCGGCAGTGCAGTCAAAGAAAAGTTTGACCAAGTTCTGGCCTTGGGTGAAGTAGACATCAACGCCCTGCAAGCTCAGATTAACACTCTGAACACCTTGCTGGCTTCTAACACTGAAGGTGACACCCTCACTGCTCAGTCGATCCTGAGCCAGTTGGCCGCACTTGACAGCCGCCTGGACGTTCTGGAAGGTTCTACTGCACTTGCTGACCTGCAAGCTGCTGTTACCGTCATCCAGAATGCTCTGACCTCTGAAACTGCTGCTCGTGAAGCTGGCGATGCTGCTGCTGCTGCCGCGATTGCTGCTGTTGAGACCAGCGTTGCTGCCTTGGCTGCTCAAGTGGCTGCCATTCAGGCTGCTGGCCCCGGAGGTGCCGAGTGTGACTGCGTTGCCCTGAACGCTGCTATTGCCGAACAAGCCACCGCGATTGCCAACCTGCAAGCTTCTGACGCTGCTCAAGCTACTCAGATCGCTGCTCTGCAGACTGCAGTTCAAGGCCTTTCGGTTAACTCCGCTGCCGTTGCTGCTGCACAAGCCGCTGCCGACGCTGCTGCCGCTGCTGCTGCCAACGCTGCTGCCGCTGCTGCTGCTGCACAAGCCACCGCTACCGCTGCTGGTACGGCTGCTGCTACGGCTCAAGCTGCTGCTGATGCCGCTGCTGCTGCTGCTGCCGGCGCTGGCACCAGCGTCAACAACTTGAAGCTGGAGATCAAGAACATCAACTGTGCTGCAGTTGGTGCTTCTTTCCGTCAAGCTCTGCGTGCTCAGTTGTTCGCTCCTGCGGCCTGATAATTGAGGGGCTTCGGCCCCTCTTTTCTCTATGCAGACCCCAGACTTCAGATACATTGTGCTTCGCCGCGCCGAGCGGTTGAAGGTGTGCGCCACCTGCCCTGAAAAGACCGAGGCATTTGGGTTTGAAGTGTGCGGCCTGTGCAAGTGCGTGCTTGCAGGTAAGGCCTCCTTGCCGACCAACGGTTGCCCCCTTAAAAAATGGAAAGAGTGATACATGGCCAACTTTACCGTCACCAGCACCCAACTCATGACCGAGTTGACAAACAAGGCAGGGGCCGATTCGTATTTCATCAACGGCGGAACCTTGGTCATTGATTGTGATTCCCGACACGGCCCCAACCAGTCTTTGACGACAGGGCCTCTGGGTCACGTCCAGATTTCCACCACACTGGGTGGCACGTTCAAGCTGGACGGTAGCAAGGTTCGACTGATTCCTTTTACGGGCGGCAGCGGCAACGTGCCCACCTTGGGTTCGCAAATCAGCCAAGGTGAGGCCACGGCTGAACTGCTCTGCGTGATGTCGTCTCGCACGGGCGGCTCAATCTACACCGCAGGTATGCCCGGCACAGGCTGGCTGAAGGTGCGCTTGGTGAACGGCACTTTCTCGGCCGGCGTGTTGGGCGGCATCAACGCCACGGCAGCCGGGCCGGATGAGACGGGCTGGATGGTGGTGGCTGGAGTTGAGGACAAGGCTTTCACAGTGCCCCGACTCGGCACAATGGTGGTCGATGGTCGCTGGTTGAACGTGGGCACGACTTCGGGCTTGCGCGGCCAGAACCTGAACCTGCCGCACTTTGCCGTTGAAGGTTCCACGTTCTACCCCGGAGTGGAGATCGAAACGGCGCCCGGCTCTGGGATTTACGAGTTTTGGGCCAACGTGGGTGTGAAGTTTCGCAATTCAATCGTTTCGACCGACAGCCGCAGCCGTTTCGTGTACATCAGCACCAATGGCGTGCTGACGTTGGGCAAGGGGCAGGACAACCTGAATGCAGGCTTGTTGCCTGTGGCCGGCTGTAACGTGCGAGTGCCCAACATCATTCTGCAGAATTGCGGCACCAACCGCAGCAACAACTCTGTGAACGACACTTTGGGCTTGCGCTACGAGTCGTCCTTCGGTGGCGGCGGCTCACTGGCCCACTCGATCAGCACCGGCGCATGGTTCTGGAACATCGGGCAACCCTGGGACTGCCACATCACTGATCTGCACTCTTGCGACCAGGTGACCATCAGCCGGGTCATCCAATCACCCTATTTGGATCGTGTGCATGTGGGCTTGAGCACCCGCAACACGTTCAGTGCGGCCAGCGCCTTGCTGATTCAGCAGTGCCGCAACGGCGGCCATATTGGTGAAGTCAGCGGTGTTCGTGCAGAAGGCACTTCGACCAGCGGCTATGCCGTCACCCTGCAAAACTTGTATGGGGCCTGGACGGTGGACCGCATTCGGGCAGTTTATGCCAGCGACTGCACGGCCGTGAGTGGCGCGTTGTTCCTGAACACGAACGACGACTTGAACATTGAGATTGCAGAGGTTGTAGGCAAGCGGGTGCTGGTCTACGCCTGCAAGCGGACTACGATCGGCCACTTGTTCTATGCCGACAACGTGAAGGCAGCCACCACTTCAGCAGCCTCTTGCTGCGCCGTGGAAGTCATGAACCAGTCGATCGGCTGCCGCGTTCTGAAGGTGTCGAATTGGGCCGATGCGCCCAATACCCATCCCTACAATGGGGTGGTCTACGCCAACACCACCGAAAACCTGACTGTGCGTGGGGTGGGCACCCTGTCTGTGCCCTACAACGGCGGCTCCGGCACCGGTTCGCTCTTTGTCGATGGTGGCAACAACGTCAATCCACGCTTCCAGCGCTGCTGGTTGACCGGCCTGCGCAACGGCCTCAACTCTGCCAATCCGTCCACTTTTGGGCTGGTCATGGAGAATTGCTACCATGCCGATGCCAGCAAGACCCAGACGATTTCTCAGTCTCAGGTTGTGTCTCGTGGTAACCGCCACAACAGCGGCAACGTTTCGACCAACTTCACTGGCACCACAGGAACTTCCTACACCGACGCCTTTACAGGCGACGCCACTGCGCGCCTGACCTTGGTGATGACCGAACCCTTGTCCAGCGACGGCATGATGCAAGTGGAGGTGGGAAACCCAAAGTTCAGCGGCACTGGGGCACTGGTGATGTCTCAGGGCGACTCGGCTGTTTGGACCACACCCTACTTTGTGCTGGGCTGGACTGGCCTGACTAGTGCCAGTATTGCTGGCGTCAACCTGGCCCTGCACACTGCGCACTACGACTTGGACAAGGGTCAAGGCTTCTCGGGCACCTACAAGACGCTGCAAGCGTCCAACTTGGCGGCCGAAGGTGCGATCGACCCTGAAGTTGGGTTTCGTTTGAAGATCAAGTTGGTCTGCACGGCCTCGAACTTCAGCAATTCGATTTCCAACGTCACGGTGACTGGCACCACAACCTTGGCTGCCCAGAACAATGCACTCTATCCGCTGGATGTGGTGATGGCCTCTGTGCACCTGACCGGCTTGCAGTTCGGTAGCAACATTGCTGTTTCTCTGGACGGCACCCAGGTGTTTGCGGGTGCAGCCGTGACTTCCACAGCCGACATTGAGTACCTGCACCGCCCTGGCGCAGCCGAGTGTGTGATCACGATCACAAAAACAGGCTACCACCCAGAGACTCTGACTCTGCCGAACGCTCAAACGCTGACGGTGCCTGTGCACCAGCACGAACTGGGCGCACCCGTGACCCAAGGCGGCACTTCCGGGGAGGCGAATGACATTGCCCAAGCAGTGCAGGCGATTTTGCTGGATGACTTTGCGGCCATTGATGCTCGCTTGGCCAACCAGATGTTCGATGCCTACGACCCGAACCAACAGTATTACGTCATCACCAAGAACGGTGAAATGCTGGTTGGCGTCACCAAGCAAAACGCCTACGAGCTGGAGCTGCCGACTGGGTACAGCTTTGCCGAACTCACGGGAGCCATACCTGACCTGAACTTCAACAGTTGGGACTTCAACAACGACCGCTTCAAGTCGGACTTGCTGACCCGTGTGACATTCCTAGAGCGCTTCACGGTGGCCGAAATGGTGGGCTTGAGGGCCAGCACATCGGCTGTGGTGCGGGACATTCTGGAACGCTGGGACTCAAAGCGTTACATCAATCTGCAAGATCAGCTTACAATCGACTCTATAAACCACTTGGCAACCGTTGGATTGATCCTTCCTGAACGTGCCTTTGAAATCCTGAACTAATGGCTGCTGCAAGCTACACCACCGACCTGTCCACTTTGTCTACGGCGCAAGCCACGACAAGCTGGACTGAGCCTGCGACGGCGACAGCCTGGACGGCGGGCGGTACGCCATCACTGGAGGCGGACTATTTCATCAACGGCGGGGCCTGCATCTCCAAGACGTTTAACGCCGCCAACGGCATTGGTGGATTGGTTTATACCGCTGGCGCGGGCGTAACAATTCCCACGGACGGCGCGTTCCTGGCGTGGGTTTATTACGCAGCGCCGAACGCCTTGTTTCCTGCGTCCAGCGGCGGCATACGCCTGGTTGTGGGCAGCAGCAACGCGGACTTGAAGGCCTGGACGCTGGGCGGCTCTGACACCTACCAGTACGGTGGCTGGCTGAACCTGCCGGTGAACCCCACCCTGACGGCCGACTACACGGTAGGCACACCCACCGCCACCTTGTTGACCTTTGGCTGGGTCGCCAACAACAACAACGCCGTGGCCAAGGGCAACCCGTTTGCCTGTGGTGTGATTCGTTATGGACGCTGCGAGGCACGAATCAACGGCGGCGACTTGGCCAACGGCTACGCCACCTTTGCGGGCTTTGCTGCACAGAACGACGCGAACGCGAACCGCTGGGGCTTGATCCAGGCGGTGAACGGCGGCTACTTGTGGAAGGGCTTGATCACGCTGGGTTACACCAGTGCGGTGGACTTCCGCGACAGCAACACCCAGGTGCTGATCGACAACACCACCAAGGTTTCGGCCAACTTCAACAGGATCGAGATTCGCCAAGCGGGTAGTCGCGTGGACTGGACTGGCATTTCCTTCTTGGCGCTGGGCACGGTGAGCAAGGGCCGCCTGCAAGTGGTGGACGACGCCGACGTAAACATAGACGCCTGCTCGTTTACGGGTCTGGACACCTTGGTCTTCCGGGCGGCCTCGTCGGTGAACGATTCGGTGTTCCGACGCTGCGGCATCGTGACTCCAGGCGGCGGAGTCTTTGACGGCTGCACCTGGGACCGGGCCACCGGCACCACGGCGGTACAAGCGGCAGCACCCGTCCACGTAGAAGGCATCACCAACGCCAGCTTTGTGAGCGACGGCACCGGCTACGCGATTGAAATTCAAGGCACGGCAGCCAACATCACGCTGACCAACGTGAACTTCAGCGGCTACGCCAGCAGCAACGGCTCGACCGGCAACGAAGCGATCTTCGTCAACATCGCCTCGGGTTCCATGAGCATCACGATCAGCGGCGGCACGGTGCCCAGCATCCGCACAGCGGGCGCGACCGTGACCGTGGTGGCCGGGGCCGTGACCGCTTCGCTGACCGTGACGAATGACACAGGTACGCCGATTCAAGATGCGCAAGTGCTGGTGGCTGCGGCTTCGGGTGGATCATTGCCCTACCTGGCCACGGTGACGATTGCCAACTCGGGAACAACCGCAACCGTGACCCACACCGGCCACGGCTTGAGCACGAACGACAAGGTGCTGATCAAGGGTGCCAGCCATGCGGCCAATCGCGGAGTGTTTACAATCACCGTGACTGGCGCTAACACCTACACCTACACGATGGGCAGTGCGCCGGGCAGCAACCCGACCGGCACGATCACCAGCACCTTTGTTGTGCTGTCAGGGGTGACGAACGCCAGCGGTGTGATCAGCATGAGCCGAGTGTTCTCGGCCGACCAGCCTGTTGCCGGCTGGGCACGCAAGAGCACATCGAGCCCCTACTACAAGACTGGGCCGGTCAACGGCACGGTGGATTCAGCAACCGGCGCAACCCTGAGCGCCCTTTTGATTGCAGACGAATGAGCGACCAACTGAACGCCCGAAACATTCAGGCCATTGCACAGGCCATGCGGGACATGAACGACCGCGTGGGTGAGTTGACTGTCAAGGTCAACTCTCTACAAACGACTTGTGCTGAGTTACAGACAAAACTGAACGTCACCACGCAAGAGTTGACCATCATGCGCGTGCGCAGTCAGGGTAGAGGGCCTACTTCGTGATTTCGATCAACTACCTCACCAAGGTCATCTACGTGCCCAAGACATTCATGTCTATGGTCACGCCGACCCTGTACGAGTTAGATGTGAACTTGTTGCGTCTGTCACTCAAAGACATTGAGGACGACCCGACAGGCATTTTTGCGATTGATACCCACCGGCACAACACGTCGGTGACGCTCTCGGGTGTGACCTACGCCCGGACGTTCGAGATCATCAACGGCTACACCGTGGAATTTGAAGACGGCCAATACGTGGTGCGCTGTGTTGGTGCCAACCACAACTTGGCTGATGTGAAGGTGCTGAACCAAGTGAGCTTGGTGATCGGTAACTCGGCCGGCTTGGTCGAAGTGGCCACGGGCGGCGGCGGAGGCAGCTCCAACCACCCAAGCGCTGCGCAGATTGCCGAATCGGTCTGGGCACATGCACTTGAAGGCCTGACTGCAGAGCAGATCATGCGCGTCATGCTGGCCGCACTTGCAGGCAAGCGCCAAGGCTTGGGCACTGCCACCGAAGAATACATGGCCCAAGATGGGGTCACGCCGCGCATCACGCTCACGGCTGACGCTGAAGGAAACGGCACTCCGATCATCAACGGGGCTCCGTAATGTTCAAGGGTTCACTCTACAAGGGTGCCCTCTACGCCGGACTGCTGTTCGGCTCGTTCATTGCTGTAGAGCTGCCGGAACTGCCCAAGCCGCTTCCGGTATCCCACCTGAAGATGGGCCAGAAGGTCACGCTCAAGGCGTACCACAAGCTCGGCCACACAGAGTACGACGCACGACTGGCCGAATTGCTGGCCAAGAGCGCGACTGTACAGGTCATCTCAGGGCAGGAATTCACTGCCAACTTTGGAAAACTTGGCGCAAACACAGCAGCCAAGATCGCTCTCATTCCTGTAGACTCGACGCTTGAACGTGGCCGCTTGGTCGCTGAAGGGCACAAAGACATCTCGGATGAGGAACTTGTTGCTCTGTTAATGGAGATTCTAGATGTTTGAAAACGTATGGCTAGGCACTCAGGCTTCCTATGAAGTCTTTGAGGCCGCAAAGAAAGAGCCCAAGCCCAGTGACCCATTTGGTATGCCTTCCATGCTGGATGTGCAGAACGGGGTGGGCATCGTCTCGATTCAAGGCAGCATGATCCCCGGTTCGGCCGGCTTTATGCGCATGTTCGGTGCTGTGGGTTATGCTGACATCCAAGATGCCCTGCTGGAAGCGGTGGCCGACAAAGGTGTCCACGCCATTCTTCTCAACATCGACTCGGGCGGCGGTGCCGTAGCAGGCGTCAACGACGCAGCCAAGATGATTGCCGACGTGAACAAGGTCAAACCTGTGGTCACCTACACAGGCGGCACGATGGCCTCTGCAGCCTTGTGGCTTGGTTCCAGCGCCGGCAAGATGTACAGCAGCGAAACGGCCATCACTGGCTCACTCGGCGTGCTGATGGTCCATGCCAGTCGCGCCCGTCAACTGGAGAACGATGGCGTCAAAGTCACCGTGATTCGTGCTGGCAAAGACAAGGCCTTGATGAACCCCTACGAGGACTTGACAGAGAAAGCCTTGGAAGATGCACAGTCCAAGGCCGACGCCTTGTACGACGTGTTCCTCTCTCATGTGGCCGACAGCCGAGGCATGAGCCTGACTGCTGCTGATGCTGCATTTGGCCAAGGGCGCGAGTTTGTAGGCAAGCAAGCTGTCAAGGCAGGCCTCATTGATGAGATCGGCTCCTTCACAGATGCCTTCATGTATGCCCAATCCCTCAAATCTTCTGCCAATAAGCCTGCGGTTCGCACTAAGGGTGGTGCAGTTGCTGGAATGCAGGCTGATAATTCGGCGGAAGAAGGAGCACCTATGCCGAAACCGATTACCCCCGAATACCTGGCCGCTTTGGCTGCAGGTATTGATCTGGAAGTGGATGAAGCCGCTGAAGCTGCTGCCAAGGCAGAAGCCGATGCTGCTGCCGCTGCCAAGGCAGAAGCCGATGCTGCTGCCGCAGTTGTAGAGCCGACCATCGAGAGTTTGCAAGCTGAACTCGAACAGGCTAAACTTTCCGCAGAAGCTGCTCTGGCAGAATCTGCAACTCTCAAGGCGAAGGTCGAAAGCCTGGAAGCTGCCCAAGGTGGCCTGCTTGCTTTCGCTCGCAACAGTATCAAGGCGATGAGTGTCCCTCTGAACCTTGAAGCCTCGGCTGTCGCAGACTCTGAGGTGCTGGCCGAACATGCTCGTGTGAGCGAGTTGTTCAAATCGAAATTTAAGGTGGGTGGTGTTGCCGCAGCCAAACCAGATGAGGCCGAGGGGAAACCCAAAGCTGCGCTGGTGAACCCATTGTTTGTTCATGCGGTGAAATCTTCTCAACCCAAGTAAAGGACTCTGAATCATGGCACTTGACCATTTCATTTCCCCGACCGTACCTGAAGCACCGGCTATGGCTGTGCGCTTGGGTGCTGGCTCTGGCACATCCAACCAGGTAGACACCAAGGAGCAAGGCAAGATTGTCAAGCTCGCCGGTGAATCCCGCTACGATCTGGCCGCCGCTGGCGACGACATCGAGGCCATCATCTATGCAGTCGAACTGGCTCCCCAGAACGGCTTCTCGATTGGCTCTGTGTACTCTGACGGCCGCGCCAAAGTCGTGTTCGACGGCTTGCAAGCCACTCCTGGCACTGGCGTTCTCGCTGTAGGCGATTACGTGGTTGCTGGCACCGTGACCGCCAAGGGCACCGCCCTGACCTCTTACCCCAAAGTTTGCAAGGCTACTTCGCAAGGCACCCAGAAGTATCTGTGGCGTGTTGTGAGCCTTGGCACTGCTGGCTCTGGCGCTGTTGGCACCGTTGGTGTTATCGGCCGCGTTTAATCTCAAGAAAGGTACATGAAAATGCAAGTAGCATACATCGACCGTAGCGGGGCTACGCAACAGTGGGAGCCAAGCGCAGAAGAGCTGGTATCAATGGTCAAATCTGGCGATCCTATCGCTGAGATGAACCGCAAGTTTGCTGACGCTGATTTGGGCGTTGGTTCTGCTTTCGACCAGTTCAAGGCTTCTGTAGGCTTGATTCGTCCTGGCAAAGACAATCCGTTTGGCTTCCGTTCTACCAAGATCGGTGCTCTGCTGGATGGCTCTGCTGGCTTCTCGGCTAACACCCAGCAAAATAGCGGTACTTTCGGTACGGCCTCCCGCGCTTTCGTGAACATCGCCGTGATTGGTGAAGTCATGTCTGAGTTGCAGAAGGATCGCAACACCGATTCGACCGTGTTTGAAGGCATGATTGCCAACAACATCTCTGTTGACTCTGAGCACTTCGAGCAACCTGTTGTTGATTACACTACCACTGGCGGCCCAGAGCAGGCTAAAGCAACTCGCGTTGCCCAAGGCGCTGAACCTGCCAAGATGATGTTCTTCAAGACCAGCGATCGCATCAAGCGTATCGGTGCATGGAACATCGGTATGCAATGGTCCGATCAGGCTCTGCGCAATACTACTATAGATTTCGTCACTCGCACGGTAGCTCACTACCTGCAAGTTGAGCGTGATGAGCGTGTATATCGCTACATCAACTCGCTGTACAGCGGTGACGGTGATCTGAACGTAGGTGCTGTGTCTGCTGTGACCACCACTTCCCTGGATGCTGCTGCTACCGGTGGTGTGTTGACTCACAAGGCGTTCGTCAAGTTCTTGGCTCGCAACCGCAAGCTGCGCAAGATCACCCACTTGATCTGCGACCTTGACACGTATCTCAAAATCGAAGGCCGCACCGGTCGCCCAGGCTCGAACAGCTACGATCCTACCTTGACCCGCGTTGACCCGCAGGCCGGTTTGATCAACGTTGGCTTCGGTAACGACGTGCGCATCTTCTTGGTGGACTCTGCTGCTGACGGTGGTCCAGTGCCTGCTAACACGATCTATGCCTTGGATGCGTCCGTGGCTATTTCTCGTGTTACCAACACTGCTGCTGCTTACAATGCTGTAGAGGAGTACGCTATGAAAAGGTCTACGGCTATGCGTATGGATTTCGCGGAGGAAGTATTCCGTAGTTTGGGCGATAGCGATCTGCGTCCTTTTGATGTGCTGACCATTGCCTGATGAAGTATCGGGGAGCGAAAGCTCCCCGATTTAACTTATGCAACAACAAACAATCCACGATAAATCTGGCGTCTGGCTTATCAATACTGCGGGTTTTCCCTTTGTTGATCCAGAGAGCGGCTGTCGTTTCGAGCCTCGTGTACCCACGAAGGCCAAGGAGACAGCTTGGGTGAAAGGTCAAGCGGTTATCCAGAAATGGGTGGACCCCGATGAACCTGTAGAACCAAAACCAGCGAAAGCTGCAAAATAAAAATGGCCCTTGTAGGGCCATTTTCTATTCTGTTCTGGCGAACTCTGGGACACAAACTGCCAACTTCCACACCCTAAGCACCTAAAAAATAAATCCACACCCATAATCCCGTCATGGCACTCACACGCACCACCCATGACGAAGTTCGAGCAGTCCTTGGCGTCTCCGTCGAGGAAATTGAGAACTCCACACTTGACCTCAAGGTCTTCACTGACCAACTTGAGATTGAGCTGTCTGACATAGACTCCACGCTCCCGGCCCAGCTTGACACCATAACAGGTGTCATTGAGTCTGCTCGGACCCCAGAGCAGAAGAAGCTTTTTGCGGTGGCCAACATGTTCTCGGCCTACGCCTACGCTCGCATCCTGCTGACTTCGCTGGCCTTGTTCAGCCCCAAGACCATCACGGACGGCCGGGCACAGACTGAGCGAGTGACTGACCCCTTTGCAGACACCCGAGACGGCGTACAAGCAGGCTACGTGGCCATGCGTCAACGTGTGCAGGCTGCTCTGGCCATTGTTGAACCTGCCTATACGGCCCCTGCACGCTTGACTCAAGTGTTCACGGCTGCTGTAGGCCTGGCCTCCGACCCTGTGACAGCATGAAGTTGAAGAACGCCTCACGCAAGTTTGACACTTGCCCAGTCTACGACGCCTACAGCAATGCTTTGCTGTTCAAGGCGCAAGTGTCCACATTTCTTGAGGCAGCGCCCGATGGCAGCACGGCAAAGCGCCGAGTTTTAAGTCTTGACCCTGCCATCACCCCTCCCACGCATTCCACAATCAACGTCCTGAATGAGATGTGGGTAGTGGGTGATGGCATTCAAGACGAGTGGCGCGGCAGCACCATTCGCACCACTTACTGGATGAAGGCCAGCAGTGGCCTGTTCAGTGTGCTCACGCCGGCCCAGGCCTGCTTGGGTACGGCCGTCACAGCGCAGCACGCCCAGCGGGACTACCTCAAGGATACCGTCAACGGCGTGACAGATGCCCAGTACGACCCGTTCTGGCTCTTCTATCTGAGCAAGAACGCTGTGGTGGCCAAGGGCTCGTTCATCAAACAAGGCTCCACGTTCTACCGCGTCCGCACCCAGCACCTTGCGCTTGAGGGGTTCAAGGAAGCCCAGTGCGACGAGATAGATTACGGCGTTCTGAGCGTGACTTTCTCCAGCACTGGGGTGTACAATCCGATCACAGACACGTACAGCTCGGCAAGTCTGTCCGTCCCGGCTCTGCTCCTTGACTACTACAAGGTGTACGAGCACAAGACGCAAGCCGATCCAAGTAACTTGGCCGGAGACATGGCGTTGGTTGTTGCCAAATCGTCAGTAAGTCCCGTTGTTGGTCAAAATGTTGTGGTTAATTCTGAGAGTTGGAGAATTGTTGCCATAGTCTCCGACCAAGACGCTTGGAGTCTGCACATTCGTAGAGGCTGACCATGATTGAGATAAAGAATCTCAACGCTTGGCTCAAGAAGACGCAGGCTGCAAAAGCCAGGATCAAGTCGAAGGCGACTGACCATGTGCAGTCACAAGTTCTCAAAGTTTTCAAGGTCATTCTCAAAGAGTCTCCCCAGTATTCAGGCGACTTCGTGTCAAACTGGGAAATCGTGACCAACATCAACGGTGCTTCAGGGTATGTGGAGTACAGGTACAAAGACAAACTGGAAAAGGCTGCGCTTGACCTTGGCGTGAACAGTGATGAGTATTTGTCAATGATCAGGCAGGCCGGGCACCCAGAAGCCATAGGCTACGCCCTTCGCAACGGCATGGAGACGATTGAGACCATCAAGTGGAACACCAAGATTTCCATACGCAACTCGGCCCCGATCTCTGACGACATTGCCACCGGCTTTTTGAACCCGGCTTACCGCCCGGTGCACGCACACCTCGAAGGCCAGTCCTTCGTCACCTACATCAAACAGAAACACGGCATGGGCTGGATTGGATAAGCAATGGCAACACTTGAACAACACCGACAGAGCATCGTGACGGCCGTCGAGGCGGCCAAGGCCACTTTCACAGCCTACCCACTTGTCATTGAGTACGATAACCGGATGCTTGTGGACCATGCCACACAGGTCAACCCTTACCTCTGCGTCGAGATCAAGTTTCTGGGCGGTGCGCAGGCCGACCTGAGCACTAACCCTCTGCACCGCAAGATTGGCCAGATTCACTTGCAGGCTGTGGTCAAAGAAGGTGATGGCACAGCCAAGGCTTACCAGCTGCTGGACCACTTTGCACCTTTGTTGCAGCGCCAGAACCTTGGAGCCGTTCGCACCCAGATGACCACTTACGTCCGGGAAGCAAGGCAGAAGGGGTGGGTCTACTACCCGGCCATCGTACCCTTCTGGACGCACGATGTGACATAACTCGGGGTGTCGTCAGTAAGCGACTGACAGGAACCCGACACTCTGGTTTCAAGGCCTTTCAAGGCCCGATTTGCAGGCGCACACTCCGGTATCCATTACACAGGAGTTTGACATGCCTCTCGCCAGTACCAGCGCCGTACAAGTACGGTACATCGAAGAAACCACTTTCGGCACCATCCCGGTCGCCGGCAACCCTCTGAACGTTCGTGTGACTGGTGAGAGCCTGAGCTACGACGTCTCCAAGACTGCGTCGGCTGAGATCAACTCCACTCGCAGCATTTCGTCTATGGCTCCCACTTCTGCTACTGCAGGTGGTGATCTGAACGGTGAAATGCAGTACCGCGAGTACGACCGTTTCATGGAAGCTGCTTTGCAGAGCACCTTCACTGTTTACGGCACCAACGGCGTGGGCACTTCCTTCACGGCCGACTTCACAGCCACCACGATCACTGCTTCTGTGGCTCCTACCACTACCAGTGCCCTCACCAACTTGAAGAAGGGCCAATGGTTCCGTCTGACCACAGGTGGTATCAACAACGGCAAGTTGTTCCGTGTGAGCTCCACTGTGGCGCCCACTTCTACCGTGATCACCTTGGACGCCGGCACGCCTGCGACCGTCGGTAGCACAGTGGCAACTTGCGTTGTGCAGACCCGTCGTCTGACCCACGGTACGACCCAGAAGTCGTACACCATCGAGAAGAACATGACCGACATCGGCGTGTTCATGGCTTTCACTGGCCAGACCGTGAGCAAGATGTCTGTGGGCATCCAGTCCGGCAGCTTGTCCACCATCAACTTCTCGTTCATGGGCAAGGCAGCCTCTGCTACCACCTCCACCCAACTGCCTGGTACTCCGACCGCTAGTTATGCTTTCGACGTGCAATCCGGCGTGAGCGGCACCTCTTGCCAAGTGTGGGAAGGTGGCGCACCGTTGACCAGCACGTTCGTCAAGTCTGTGAGCCTGGACTTTGACAACGCCCTGCGTGCTCAGGATGCCTTGTGCACCTTGGGTTCTGTGGCCATCGGCAGCGGCACCATCAACTTGACCGGCTCCATGTCCATGTACTTCGCTGACAAGACCATCTTCGACAAGTTCGTGGCCAACACGAACACTTCGTTGGTGTTCTCGACGATGGACAGTTCTGGCAACGGCTACGTGTTCTCCATGCCTGTGGTGAACATCTCCAGCTATAAAGTCACCGCTGGTGGCAAAGATGCTGACATGATGGCTGACGTACAGTTCACGGCTTTGCGTGATGCTGCTAACGCCGATGCTACTTTGCAGAAGGTACTTTTTGTGGATGCCTTTGGCACGGCAGCCCTTTGAGTTTTCGTGGGACGGGTTGTCGAGGGACAACTCTTTATGGCCCCGGCAGGACTTGTCGGGGCCTTTTTATTTGCGCTACAATCTTGCGCATGGCACGTCGCCATACCCACGAAATAGGATACCCACATGCTTGATATTTTTTCCACCTTTGCCGTTGACGAAAAAGCCGAAACCGAGGGCCGCTGGGTCGAGTACGGCAATGGTGTCAGCTTCTTGGTTGCTCGCGCCAACAACAACAACTACAACCGTCTGCTCTCTAGTTTGTACAAGCGTAACAAGGTTGCTTTGGAAGCCAAGGGCGATGCAGCTACGGCCTTGAACGACAACTTGATGGTAGAAGTTCTGGCCAAGACCATCCTCTTGGGTTGGAAGGGTGATATTGCACTGAAAGGCGAGAAGCTGGAATACAGCGTCGAAAACGCCAAGAAGATTCTGGCTCACAAAGACTTCCGCCGCTACATCTCCAACCTGAGTGAAGACTTTGAAGCCTTCAAGGTTGAGCAAGAGGCCGAAGACGCAAAAAACTAAAGGACTGCCTGCTGTGGGAGCTTGAGTGGGGCGGGTCAATACCCGACTTGCTCAGGTTTGCCGAAGACTCTGGCATCACACCGAAAGCCTTGGAGAACCGGCCGACCTTGGCCAGACACCTGCGGTATGCGTACAGTGTCTTCTGGGAGCTTTCGGAAAACAGGCCTTCGGCAATGGCCGGAATCAACCGGCTGACCCTTTCGGAATTCAACCACTACTGCTTTTTGAATTCGATACCGAAGCACGAAGCACAAGACCTGTGGTGGCAGATTTCCTGCCTTGACCGAGCCTTCAAAGCGTACATGCTGGAAAAGGCAGACAAAAAGCCCGCCTGAGTGCGGGCTTTGTCGTTTTTGGCGCAGTCAAGTGCTGATGGCAGCAGGTAAAATCGGTGGATAAACTTTAGGGGTTATGGTATGGGTGACGGCGATCTGCAGATAGGCTTTGATACCTCTGGTGTGGTGAACGGCGTTCGGGCCGGGGAAGTGGCCATTGACCAGTTTGTGGGTTCTGTCCAGCAACTCGACCGGGCCATTTCCACTCTAGGTACGGCATCCAAGACGCGCCTGAGCCAGATGGCTGAAGCGATGAAAGGTGTGGAGACCAGCCAGCGCAGCGTTGCCAGTGCTTTCAAGAGCGCCAATCAACTGCTGCTGACCGAGATGAAGGAGGGAGAAGAGCAGACCCTCAAGCTTGTTCGAGACCAGAACACCGCCCTATCGCAGAAATATCAGCAACGGCTGGCCGAAATGGGCCGCCTTTCTAGCCAAGAATTGCAGGTGTGGAAAAACCACGGCGTACAGCTTGGTGGGATACAAGCGCTTCAACTTAGGGCGTATGAGGCGGGATTGAGGAAAGAGCGAGGGCTGCAAGAGGACCACATCCGGGAGATCGTACGTTCCCAGAGGGAGACCGAAAATCTGATTAAGACGCGGGCATCTTCCGCTACGAAGATGGACTTGGATGAGACTCGGATGCTGCTTGGGATGCCAGACAGAAACGAGATGAAGACTCTGGCAGCTCAGATCAAGTCTCAGATGCAAGAAGGAATTTCTAAGGAGAAGCTTCGCACATCTTCCGCTACGAAGATGGGCTTGGATGAGACTCGGATGCTGCTTGGGCTCCCTAGTCAGTCTGATATGGACACATTGGCCGCTCAGATCAAGTCTCAGATGCAAGCCCGTATGGTGGCGATCCAGCGCCAAGCACAAGCCCAGGTCAACGCAGCCATGCAGACGGCCGGCACCTACCAGGTCTACAACCCCAAGACAGGTATTGCTGGCGCCGTCCGCAACGTTCAGCGGGAAGCTCCTACCTCACTTGTCCCGCCCGTCCCGCCTAAAGAATTGGCAGACATGGACAAGCTCGCTTCGTCGTTCAAGCGTGCCAACGACAGTGCCAACGATCTGCACTCAGGTATTCGAGGTCTGGCCTCCGGCTTTGGGGCTTTGTGGCTGACATGGGGCAATCTCGGCCCCCTATTCATCGGTGCGGCCATTTCCAACAGTTTTGTCCAGACGGCCAAGACAGGCATGGAAGTCGCCCACACAATGGAGATCATCAAAAACCTTGGCGGCAACACTGCCGAGGAGCTGAGACTGCTGACGAACGAATTGGATCGACTTGGTAAGTCTGGGCCATTCGGGCCGCTTGAAGTTGCCAGCGCCATGAAAACCCTGTCTCTGGCCGGTTTGAAGGCGAACGAGATTCTGGCTGTCACACAGACCGTGCTGGACTTCTCTATCGCTGGTACAACCAACATTGAGACGGCTGCCAAGACGCTGATGACGGTTTCAACCGCTTTCGGTATGGGCGCAGAGGGCTTCTCGAAAGTGGCCGACGTGATTTCCAAGGCGGCAGCGATTTCGTTGACCAGCGTTGAATCGTTCTCGGAAGCCATGAAGACGGCTTCGGTGATCAATGCTCAGTACGGCGTCTCGCTGGAAGACACAGCGACGGCCATTGCAGCCATGTCCCAGCTTGGCATCGAAGGCTCGGCAGCAGGCACTGCTTTGCGTAACGCTTACGCAGACTTGTCTGGCCGCACCAAAGAAGTGGCCGCAGCCCTTAAATCGGTGGGCATCGAGGCGCGTGACGCCAACGGCAACTTCAAGCCCTTGATGCAGGTGATCTCGGACTTGAATGAGAAGACTTCTAAGATGACCGGAACGTCTCGAAAAGACTTCCTGCAAGCTGTCCTGTCTGAGCGCGGTGCTAAGGGTATCATTGAGCTGCTGCGCATGATACAGACAGAGACTGACCGAACAGGTAAGTCGATGAGCAATGCTATGGCTACCATGCAGGCAGAGCTGTATGACTACTACGGCTTTGCGGCAATCAACTCGGCCAAGATGGCACAGACGGCTGAAAACCAGTTCAAGGCCCTGAAGGCCACCATCAGCACAAGCATGAATGAAGCCTATCGGGAGATGGAGCCTAACCTGCTTTTGATGATAGATTCCCTCAAGAAGGTATTTGCGTCTCCTGAGTTTGTGCAAGGTCTCAGCTCGATGGTCGAAGGCGTGGCACGGCTTGGTATGGTCATCAGCCAGAACTTGGATGTTATCAAGGGTGCAATCGGCATCTATGTGGCTCTGAAAACTGTCCAGCTGAGTTCAGTGGTGGCACTTGACCTCTTGGCTGGTGCCAAGGGGCTGTACACCGCAGCGACTCAGCGGTCCACTGTCGCACTGGCCGCCGAGGCAGCCGCAGAAGCCGCAGGCAACACAGCAAGAGCAGGCAAAGCTGCAGGTATGCTGGGCCTAGCTCGCTTGATCCCCGGCCTGAACTTGGCTGTAGGGTTGGGCACGGCTGCCTGGATGGCTTACGACTGGTGGCGTTCGAAAGCGAACGATACGGCTGGTGCAGCAGTGGACCTGTACAACACGAACGTTGTGAAGACCCTGAATGATGAGGCCGAGCGGCTTGAAAAGCTGAACAAACTGCGGGAAGAAGGTTTGTCTCTGGCAGAAGCTGAGGCCCGTGTTCGTGGGGGCGAGGCCAAGTCGGCTGGCACCAAATACATTGCGGATTTGGAAAAGGAAGCAGAGACCGCAAAAGCCCGATACCTTGGTATGCAGGCCGAGATCAACAAGTCAAGTGAGACCCGAGGGCTAGTGGTAGCCGCCAACGTTCGCACGCTTGAAGAGCTTCGTTCCAAGGCTGTTGCTGCTGCTCGTGCTGTAGCTGACGCCAAGATCGACGCAGACCGGGCAGCAGCGGACACAGAGCAGGCAGCTCTGCGGGTGTCTGCAGCTCGTAAGAAGGGTGACTCTCTCAACCGTCCACCCGCGATTCAACCTCCAGGTACAGAAAGCTTTACAGCAGCCGAGGAAAAAACTCGCAAGGCCCAGATCGACTCTTTCGTCCTGCACAACGACAACCTGCTCAAGGAGATCGAAAAACGCCACAAGGCAGAGCTCGCCTTGTTGAAGCAGAAAGAGACTGATTCTGTAGAGATTCTGAATGCGCAGCGTGATGCTGAGTTGATTTCTGAAGGCACCCACTTTGGCAAGTTGCTGAACCTGACGCGCCAGTACGAAGACAACAAGTTGGCTGCTATCGAGCAAGCCCGTTCTGCGTACAACGCTGAGTACCTGTCTGACCGCCTGAACATGGTCATGGAGTTGGAGAACTGGAAGGCGGCCAACCCAAATGCCTCTGCCGAGCAGATTGATCAGGCTGTGGCCAAGCTCCGTACAGGCTTGGACAACCTCAAAAATACGGCTGACACTGTGTTTGAAGGGTTCAACAATGAGGCGAAGGCTGCAACCGGTGTGACCGACAAACTGTTGGCCAAAGCAGCGATTGCGGCACAAAAAGACCTTCGTGCTTTGAAGAAAGCATCGGAAGATTTCTGGGTGGCGGAAGAGCAGGGTCGAGCCAAGGCTCAGGCCGCTGCAGACCTTGCCGAGACCTTGGCCTACGCTGACCCCCGCTACGCTGCATACATCTCTGCTGCGGCAGACGCCCAAGCAAAACTGACCGACGAATACAACAGGCTTACACCAGAACTGCGCAGGGCTGAAAGCGCTCTGATAGACTTCACTGCCGAGCAGTTGCTGGTAGGCCCTCCGACTGCTGAGGCCTCTGCCTATATCGCCACAATGGCCGAAAAGGTCCAGGCGCTGCGCACTCAAATGGACGCCTTGAAGAGCGGACGGGGCACAGCTGAAGCTGGACAGGCTGCTGTTGTAGCTTTCGACCGTGCAGAGCAGAAGAAACTGGTCAGCGGACTTGCCGACGCAGTGGAAGCCGGCCTGTACGAAGGCGGCAAGGCTGGCCGCACCAAGTTGCGTGACCTGATTGTTGCCGAGTTGAAGAAGCCGATTCGGATAGTTCTGGAAGCTGGCATCAAAGCCATGCTGGGTGGGGGCACTGGGTCGGCACTTGCTGGCGATGCGGCTGGAGGAGCTGCGTCTTCCGCCTTAAGCTCCGCACTCTTCGGCGGGGCCAGTTTATCGGCCATAGGCTCTAGTATCGGCACAGGGATTATGGCCACCATGACGGGCCAGAGTGTGGGCGCTGCGGCCGGGGCTTACAGCGCAGCAGGCATGACCGGAGTGAGCGCAGGCTTGACTGTAGGTGCAGCTCTCCCGTGGGTGGCCGGGGCTATGGCACTTGTTCAAGGCCTCAGCCGCACCCTCAAAGACACTGGCATCCAGGGCTCCTTCGGAGGCGAAGGCTTTACGGGCGAGTCTTACAAGTTCTACAAGGGCGGGTTCCTGCGCAGCGACAAGACTAAGACCGAGGCGTTGACTGCTCCGCTTGAGTCCTTGCTAGATTCAAGTTATGTGGCCATCCGGGACAACACCAAGAAGATGGCACAGGAACTGGGCCTTAGTGCAGGCGCTGTAGACACATTCACCTCGTCCATTAAGGTCAGCTTTACAGGTTTGACCGAAAAACAAATCCAAGAGAAATTGGTAGAAGAGTTCGGTAAGGTTGGAGACTCTATGGCTGAATTGGTCCTGGGTGCAGGCAAAACAGCCAAAGACCTCGAAGACCTCTACAACGCTGTCATGCAGCAGCGTTACGACTTGGAGACCAAGTTGCTGGAATTGCAGGGCAATACGGTAGAACTGCGTCGTCGTGAGCGCGGTGCGTTGCACGAAACCAACAGGGCTATCTACGACCAGATCAAAGCCTTGGAGGATCAGCAAGCTGCTCTGTCCAACCTCACCACTTCGTTCGAGTCTGCTGGTAGTGCCTCAGCCTTGCTGGCCAAGTACGGCGGCACAGGTTCGGCCAAGAGTACCTTGGCCAGCCTGAACAGCAGCTACCGCTTCTTGACCTCCATTGCTGACAAGACTGAGGTGCTAGGTCAAATTGCAGAGCTTGAGGCCAGCCTCGCAGCCGAAGTCAACCAGAAGAAGATCGAAGCCATGTCCAAAGAACTGGATATGGCCAAGCAGATGCTGGAAGCAGCCAAAGGCATCAAGAACTACCTTGACGGCCTGAAGCTGGGATCTCTGAGCACCTTGTCGCCGGAGCAGATGCTGCAAGAGGCTTCGTCGCAATACCAGTCCACGTTGCTCAAGGCGAAGTCTGGTGATGCCGACAGCGCTGCTGCCCTGCAGGGCGTGGCCGATGCCTACTTGCAGCAGGCGCAGAGCTACTACGGCAGCAACACCAACTACGCCGGCATTTTCAGCACCGTGACTTCTCAGCTGGAAACGTTCTCCGACCGTACCATCGCTGCCTATGATCCGATGGTAACGAAGCTGGAGAAACAGATCAGCCTTCTGCAAAAGCAGACGAGCATCAGCCAAGCGACTCTTGACAAGATGGAGGAGCTTGACGCTCTGGCTCAAGATCAGTTTGCTGCCGACCTGAAAGCAGCCGCTGCACAGGCCATAGGTCTCGATAGTATTGCCACGGCCTTGAAGGGCCTGCCGCCCGCCTTGGCTGGGTTACTAGGAGAATCCTTGACCAGCCAGCTTACCGCGTTGGCCGACAAGTACATGGCAAGTGAGTCTCTCCGGGTGTCCTCCGGTGCAGTAACCGAGACTGTATCCCGCGTGGCAGCTGGCGGACTGACCGTGCGAGAAGGCGCAGTTAACCTGCAAGGGAACTCTATCTTGCAGAACCTAGGGCCTAGGGCTCTGTACGATAGTGCGAAGGCTGCGAATATCACAATGTCAGAAGTAGACCGCATTATGGGCTGGCCTACAGGTACTTCTAAGGGGTGGGCAGAGGCCAACAAACTGCCCACTTTTGCCGCAGGTGGTTCTTACGAAGGCGGTATGGCCTTGGTAGGGGAAGAAGGTCCAGAACTGATCAACTTCCGCAACCCTGGTCAGGTCTACACAGCCAACCAGACTGCAGCAATCCTGGGCGGCGACAAGGAAACCGCAGCACTGCTTAAAGAATTGTTGGCCGAACTGCGCAGCCTGCGCAGCCAGCAGGGGAATGAGAACAGTGCTCAGGTGACCCGTCTGACGGGTATCGAGCGCAAGCTGGCCAGTATAGAATCCACAGGTGTTCTTGAGAAGGCGCGATAATGGCAAGCATCTGGTTGGCTCGACTTGATACCTACAACTCCACCTCGTCGCAGGTGGAGCCTGTCTACTTCAGCAGCGCCGGTTTTGTGACGGGTACGGCCAATCTGCCTCCGGGCGGAGCGGCTCACACCTACTACGAGCCACGTATCCAAAACCCGGCCACCATACGCCGTGATGCCTTCCAGCAGGGGCGGACTTACGGCAGCAGCCAAGTGGGTTACGGCGCACTTGAATTGACAAATGCAGACGGCGGACTGGACTACTTGGCCGATCGCGGCATGGGCGGCCGAGCTCTCACCATCGTGCTGGGGGACGTGAAACCGGGCGGCACCCCGACCTGGACCACGGTGATGACAGGTACGGTGGAGCAGCCTGAAATTTCCTGGGGCAAGGTGTCCTTGCGCTTGAGGGATCGGCTGGCTGAACTTGACAAGCACGCCTGCCAGACCACTTACGCGGGCAACAACTCCTTGCCGAGCGGCTTGGAGGGCGTAGCAGGCGACATCAAAGGGCAGCGCAAGCCTCGCTTGTACGGTACGGTCTACAACATTGACCCACCCTTGGTCAACACCAGCCGCCTGATCTACCAGGTGAGCGAGACGGCCATCAACACGGTGAGCGCAGTTTATGATCGAGGCTCGTCCTTGACCAAGGGTGCTGATTATACGTCCCAGTCGGACATGGAGACCACGGCACCTGCCGCTGGTAACTTCCGCGTCTGGCCCGCAGGCGGTTACTTCCGCCTGGGTAGCAGCCCTACAGGTCAGATTACGTGCGATGCGGCTCAAGGCGCAGCAGCGGCCAACCGCACAGCTGCGCAGGTGCTCAAGCAGCTGGCCCTCGACGCCGGCATTGTGAGCGGAGACGTCACTGCAGCCGACGTGACAGCACTCGACACGGCCAATGCAGCCGAACTTGGTGTTTGGCTACGTGAAGAAACGGTGATTGACGCAATGGACCAGGTTGCCAACTCTGTCGGAGCCTACTACGGGTTCGACCGACTCGGGAAGCTGCGCATGGCCCGGATGGAAGCGCCCAGTGGCACCCCGGCTGCCACCCTGACGGAATTTGAGATTATCAACATCGAAAGGGAAGCTTCTTCAGACGAGGGGAGAGGCGTACCGGCATGGAAGTACACGCTTGGCTACAAACAGTTCTACATCACGCAGGAATCAGATATTGCAGGGGCGGTGACAACAGACCGGCGCACAGAACTGAAACGCAAAGAACGCACAGTTGAGGCGACCGATTCCAGCATCAAGACCAAGCACTTGTTGGCGACTGACATGGAAGGTAGCACTTACCTAATAGACGCCACAGCCTCCCAAACGGAGTGTACGAGGCGGCTGAACTTGTACAAAGCCGAGCGGGCCATGTACCGGGTGAAAGCTGGCATTGACAACGCCAGCTTGACGGCTATCGAGTTGGGCTCCGTGATCCGGTTGCAGATTCAGCGATTCGGCATGACAGCTGGCAAGGATTTTAGGGTCATCGGTTACACTGCCGACTACCGCCTGCAGATTTTAGATTTAACCCTTTGGGGATGAGATGGCTTCCAATTTACTTCTAGGTACACTGAACCGAATCGACAGTGCCACCCTATCAGGCGGGTCTTGGCAAAGCACGTTGCCGCTGAACAACCTGAAGGACCGGCGACTGAGCCGATTGGCTCGCAGCACCAATGCCACGACCGGCAGCACCAAGTTCGATATCGACCTGGGTGTGGCCCGCAGCGTAGGGGCTATTGCCTTGGTGGCCCACAATATGTCGGCCTCTGCGACTGTGCGCATTTACGGTGATGACGCCTCTGACTTTGCCACACCGATCTATGACAGCGGGTCGCTCCAGGTCTGGCCCAGTGGCGTTATACCTCAAGCTCTGCTGGAGTGGGAGGACGATAACTTCTGGCTTGGCACTGTGAGCCAAGAGGCCGTTGCCGGGTTCAATGCTCCGTTCGTTCTACCCTTGGCGGCCGCCCAGACCTTGCGCTACTGGCGCGTCGAGATCACGGACACAGGCAATTCGAGCGGTTACGTGCACATTGGCCGGGTCTACATCGGCGCCAGCTGGATTCCCACTTACGATCGCAGTTACGGCGCGTCCACAGGCTATGAGGACACTTCAGTCATTGAGGCGTCCCTGGCAGGTGAAGAATTCTTCGACGTTCGCCGTCGCCGGCGCAGCCACCGCTTTGAGCTTGGCTTTCTCAGCCAGACGGAGTTCATGGACCGTGTGCTCGAATTGCAGAGGCTGCAAGGTGTGACAGGGGAGGTCTTGATCGTGCCTGACACCACAGATACAGCCAATCAGGCCAAAGTTTCCTTCCTGGGCAGGTTGAAAACACTTAACCCAGTAGACCAACCCTTCTATAATACCTGGACCTGTAACGTGGAAATCCAGGAAATTTTGTAAACGGACTCAAGATGGCAAGTGCAACCTTCCCCCCAGCCCTAGGTGGCGACGGCTCCACCGTCACAGACGACGCCAATGCCACCACAGGTCTAGCCAACGGTGGACATAGAGCTAGATTTGTACCTGCCTTGGCTCAGACGGTAGCCGTGATGAACGGTGGTGTTGCCGCTGCTCAAACGCAAGTAGCTCTTGCTACTGCTCAAGTAGCCCTAGCTACAACTCAAGCAAATAACTCAGCAACTTCAGCAGCTAATGCTGCAATGTCTGCTGGGGCTACTGTGTGGGTAAGCGGTACAACTTATGCTATTGGTGATACTAGGTACAGCCCTATTACCAATCAGATATACAGAAGAAAAACAGCAGGTGCCGGTACTACTGACCCAAGCTCAGATAGCACCAACTGGGCCTTGGTAATGCTGGATGCAGTTACTAACTATCCAACAAGCAAGCCTAGCCTAAACCTTGACTTCACCAACACCAAAACCCTAGACCCAAGAATTACCTTTAGCCGAGCATCGACCGCGACGTTTTACGACGGAAAAACCTTAGCAAAAGCTGAGGAGAATTTGCTGAGTTATTCGCAGGAGTTTGATAATGCTTATTGGACCAAAAATAACGCTGTTACAATAACCCCGAACACAGGCCCATACGACCCGACTGGCTCCAATTACGCAGATGACTTTATTTCTACACAGACCGGCTTAAACAGCATTTCAAGAGTTTACCCTTTTAGGGCTGGTATTCCTGTAACTATCTCTATACATGCATACTTTGGTACTAAGTCTTACCTCCAGATTTCAATACCTAGTACGGTCATGGGGTCGAGTAAGAGAGTAAATTTCTACCTGCAAGTCGGTAGTGTTGCAAGTATTGATTCAGGCCTCACTGCTTCTGTTGTATCTGCAGGTTCTTCTCTATTTAAAAGGTATTCCGTCACCTTCACCCCTACTTTGACTGCGACTAACAGCTTCCATTTTGTTCTTATGGATGGTGACGGTACTTATAACCAAAACTCATCCCCGGGAAACATCTACATCTGGGGCGCTCAACTAGAAGAACGAGACTCCGTTACAGCCTACACCACTACAACCTCACAGCCTATCACCAACTACATACCTGTACTTCAAACCGCAGCAGCTAATACCCCTAGGTTCGACCACAACCCAACGACAGGTGAAAGCCTTGGGTTGTTGATTGAGGAACAAAGGACGAATTTGTTGTTGCAAAGCCAATTCGCTACATCTTGGTCTACGGCTAATTCAATCCTATTACCAAATTACACGATAGCTCCTGATGAGACTTTAACCGCAGCCAAGACTTACCCTGTTACTCCGGCGGGTTATGGTGGTGGTAGCACGTACCAGATTATTTCCAAGTCGGCAACAGCAACTACTTACACTTTCAGCGTTTATGCAAAACTCGGAGAAGTTAATCAGGTTACATTGTATGTGAATGACGTTGCAACTACATCCAATAGAGCAACAGTGAAATTTAGTTTAATAGATGGGTCTATTGTAACTTCGGCAAGCGCCGTAGGTACATTTACAGCAGCGTCAGCTTCCGCTGGGGTTGGTGTCGGTGGCGGGTGGTATCGCTTTTCATTGACATTTACCTCCTCAACGGAAACATCAATACTTGCTCGCATTTATGCGAATGATTCAGTGCTGACTACCGCAAACGGATACTCCGGCATCTACATCTGGGGCGCTCAACTAGAAGCAGGCTCCTTCCCAACAAGCTACATCCCAACGACAACAGCGCAGGTTACTCGATCTGCTGATGCTGCAAGTATGACGGGGAGTAATTTTAGTAGTTGGTATAGGCAGGATGAGGGGACGATTTACTACCAGATGCAGTTTATCAATCAGGGTACATCCAGAATGATAAGCATAAATGACAACAGTGCTTCAAACCGTTTATTGATTGCTTATGCTACTGGGGGTTTTGTACAGCCCGTCATTACTGCTGATGCTGCGCTACAGGCAGGGAATACTCAGGCCAATGCCCCATCTGTCACTGCACCGGTTAAACATGCAACTGCTTATAAACTAAATGACTTTGCATGGGTAGGCAATGCTGGGACAGTCACAACAGACACTAGTGGATTGGTGCCTGTTAAGGTAAATCAGATAACTATTGGAAGTGAGGTTGGGATAGTGCCATCAACTGGACACATCAAACGCATTGCTTTTTGGCCCAGCAGACTATCCAACACCCAGCTTCAAGCCCTAACAACCTAAAGGATTCACATGCAAGACAAATACTTCTCTTTTGAATCCAAGGAACAAGCAGACAACCTGCTTTACACTCAAGTACCTACTAGGTTCAACGAAGAACAAGAACCTATTGAGTTTGTAACAAAACCCAACTACAGATATGTAGACGTAATAGGGCTTATTTACAAACCTACGGGTGAAAGGCTTCAAGGTGAAGACGGTGAATATGCAGAGATGCAAGCAATTCCCGGATGGCACGCGAACGTAAGGTTGATGCCGGGTGAGGATACTTCTGCTTTGCTGGAGTTTGAAGTGCAGCCTGAAACACCGATTCGGGTTTGGGCTTGATTGTAAAGGAATAACATGCCAAGTTTAATTGGAACAGAACAAAACCAAGTACCTACCAATGCAATGCTTGGTAGCTCTGCTTACATGCCTTATGAACAGGTATTGACTTCAGGTGCTGGTATTACTGTACTAGCATCTGCAAGTACAACTGACATAGGCACAACAGCAAGTAACGTAGTGCAGATTACAGGTACTACAACAATCACAGCCTTGGGTAACGCAGCAGCAGGTGCAGAACGTACTGTAATCTTCACAGGCGCTCTGACGCTGACGCACAACGCTACCAGCTTGATACTGCCCAGTGCAGCTAACATCACTACAGCAGCAGGAGATGCCGCTAAGTTTGTATCCCTTGGTTCAGGTAACTGGGATTGTGTGAGTTATCAAGCTGCTGTAGGACAGGTAGCTACTCAGGCTGAAGCACAGGCAGGAACAAGTAATAGCACTCTCATGACTCCCTTGAGGGTTGGTCAGGCGATTACAGCAACTGCTATTCCATTTGCGAGCAACACATCCTTGGCTCAAATTCATGCAATCACTCTTAGCTTTTAAGGAACAACCATGAAAACATTCACAGCGCCCTTTGCGCAAACACCGAAAACAGCAACAGCAGTTGCTACTGCAGCAGCAACCGTTGGTAGTGATGCACCCACCAACACGGTTCTTTTGATGACCGCAGGTGCTGATGGCTGCATCGTCACATCTTTGGCTGCAATGCCTCGTGCTACGGTCACAGCATCAAGCCTTTTGCTCTATATCAGCAAAGACAGCGGCACCACTCAGCGGCTGATTGATTCTGAGCTGATGGCAGCACACACGGTTGCCACGACGACTGCGATTCCAGAGACGGTGTTTAGCCGCATCAGCGAAAGCGCACCGCTGCGACTTGAAGCCGGTGATCGTCTTTATGTCGGCTCTCAAGTGGCGCTGGCTAGCGGCATCGTGTTCAAAGCTGAATACACGGACTTCTGACCATGCCCTACGCATACGGGATGAAAGGCCCAACCCCCACCAGGTCCAAGGCGCCCGGGCTGGGTGATGACGCGCCTAACTTTCCCCGCAAAGGGCGCGGCCTTGGTGGGTTGCCAAGGGGGGGAGGGCCTCCCGGGCAAGTCATATTCACCAGCGGCGATACGTGGGTGGTGCCCGAGGGCGTTTATTCCATCTCAGCAGTGCTTGTAGGTGGCGGCTCCGGAGGCTGGGGGTATGACACCTTGGCTGCTCACCCTCCTGGCTCAGGAGGCAATGGCGGAGACCTTCGCTACATCAACGATCTTCCTGTTTACCCAGGGGAGGTCATTACCGTTCAAGTCGGCGTCGGCGGGTCTGGCGGGAACTACGAAAACACAGGCGGCACCGCTGACGTTGCCGGCCAAGGCGGACCAAGCCGACTTCTTCGTCGCGGCTCTCTGATCCTTGTTGTTGCGGCTGGTGGCGAAAACTCTGGCGCAAATACAGGAAGCACTCCGGTTGGTGTGGGTCCGTTCGGGGGGATCGTTGGTGGCGGAGCTGGTAGTCAGGGCGGCGGCGGCCTAAGTGGTGGCGGTGGCGGTGGCGGTGGCGGTG
>JACCDQ010775512.1_pt1 | contig 28281 bp, 21 predicted proteins | sample 7446031 | NCBI WGS metagenome assembly JACCDQ01 (sample SAMN15323442, study PRJNA562643) | freshwater metagenome | isolation source: river surface water | place: USA:Blue River Watershed | collected 2017-08-17 | reverse complement strand
GGCCACCACAAACAGCATCCAGTTATCGATAAAAAACGTCACAGCACACCTTTCAAAACGGCACCTATTTTAGAATGGGCGGCTGTTCCCCTGCCGCGTGCAGCGTTTGGCCTTTTGTTCCCACACTCAACATGTACAAACTCGTCCTGATTCGCCACGGCGAATCCACCTGGAATCTGGAAAACCGCTTCACCGGCTGGACCGACGTGGACCTGACCCCCACCGGGGTGAACCAGGCCATTTCGGCCGGCAAACTGCTGAAAGACGAAGGCTGGGACTTTGACCTGGCCTACACCAGCGTGCTCAAACGCGCGATCCACACCCTGTGGTACGTGCTGGACGGCATGGACCGCACCTGGCTGCCCGTGGTAAAGAACTGGCGTCTGAACGAACGCCACTACGGCGCCCTGCAAGGGCTCAACAAGGCCGACATGGCCAAACAGTACGGCGACGAGCAAGTGCTGATCTGGCGTCGCAGCTACGACACCCCGCCGCCCGCCCTGGAAGCCACCGACCCGCGCTCTGAACGCAGCGACCGCCGCTACGAGAAGCTGGACCCCACCGATGTGCCGCTGACCGAATGTCTGAAGGACACCGTGGCCCGTGTGATCCCGTTCTGGAACGAGTCCATGGCACCGGCCATCAAGGCGGGCAAGCGCGTGGTGGTGGCTGCGCACGGCAACTCCATCCGGGCGTTGGTGAAGTACCTGGACAACATTGCAGACGACGAGATCGTGGGTGTGAACATCCCCAACGGCATTCCATTGGTGTACGAACTGGACGCTGACCTGAAACCCATCCGCAGCTACTACCTGGGCGATGCCGAAGCCGCCGCCAAGGCCGCTGCGGCCGTGGCCAACCAAGGCAAGGCCTGAGCTTTACCGCAGCTTTGCGGAACCACCGGAGCGTTGCCAGGCTCTTAGGTGTACATTGGCTGCGAGCCATTTTTGTAGCGTCATGAAAGCTGGGCCATGGGTCAGAAACTGAAAATTGCGGGTTGGATTGCCGTGGGCGCCGTGGCGGGTGCGCTCACAACAGTGCAATTGCAAGCCGTGGCACGGGGTGCCCTGGCCCCACTGCCGCTGGAAGAATTGCAACAACTCGCCGCCGTGTTTGGCATGGTGAAAACCGACTATGTGGAGCCGGTGGATGAGAAAAAACTCATCACCGACGCCATATCGGGCATGGTGTCGAGCCTGGACCCGCATTCGGTCTACTACGACAAGAAAAGCTTCAAGGAATTTCGCGAAGGCACCACCGGCAGATTCGTCGGTGTGGGCATCGAAATCACCATGGAGGAAGGCTTGGTGAAGGTGGTGTCCCCGATCGAGGGATCACCGGCCTACCGCGCGGGGCTCAAGACCAACGACCTCATCACCAAGATCGACGACACCGCGGTCAAGGGCCTGAGCATCAACGATGCGGTCAAGCGCATGCGCGGCGAACCCAACACCAAAGTGGCACTGACCATTTTCCGCAAGGACGAGAACCGGACGTTCACCGTCACCATCACCCGGGAAGAAATCAAAACCCAAAGCGTGAAAACCAAGGTGCTGGAGCCGGGTTACGCATGGATACGGGTGTCGCAGTTCCAGGAACGCACCGTCGAAGATTTCGTCCGCAAGCTGGAAGACATCCACAAAGAACAGCCCCAGCTCAAAGGCCTGGTGCTGGACCTGCGCAACGACCCCGGCGGCCTGCTCGATGCAGCGGTGGCCTTGTCGGCCGCCTTTTTGCCTGAAAACGTGGTGGTGGTGTCCACCAACGGGCAACTGGAAGAAAGCAAATTCACTTACAAGGCCGCCGCACAGTACTACCAGCGCCGGGGCAGCAGCGACCCGATCAAGCGCTTGACCGACAACACCAAGGGCTTGTTCAAGAAAGTACCGCTGGTGGTGCTGGTGAACGAAGGCTCGGCATCGGCCAGTGAAATTGTGGCGGGCGCCCTGCAGGACCACCAACGCGCCAAGGTAATGGGCAGCCAGACCTTTGGCAAAGGTTCGGTACAGACCGTGCGCCCCCTGGGGCCGGACACCGGCCTGAAACTGACCACGGCGCGCTACTACACGCCCAGCGGGCGCTCCATACAGGCCAAGGGCATCGTGCCGGACGTGTGGGTGGACGAAACCGAAGAGGGCAATCTGTTTGCCGCTCTGGCCACCCGCGAAGCCGACCTGACCAAGCACTTGGGCAACGGGCAGGGCGGCAGCAAGGAACCGACGGAAGCCGAAAAAGCGGCTGAACGCCAGCGTGAACAAGCACGCGAACAGGCACGCCAGCGCCTGGAAGAAGAACGCCGCAAAAACCCGGGTGCGCGCCTGGTGCCTGAACTGGGGTCCGACAAAGACTTTCAGCTGCAACAGGCCCTCAACCAGCTCAAGGGCAAACCGGTGCTGGTGAGCAAAACGCAAACCGAGCGCAGCGAAGCCAAAGCCGACAACTGAGCCCTGCATGAACGACGACCAGCTGCTGCGCTATTCACGCCACATCCTGCTCAACGAACTGGGGGTGGAAGGCCAGGAAAAGCTGCTGGCCTCGCACGCAGTGGTGGTGGGCGCAGGTGGTCTGGGGTCACCCGTGGCCTTGTATTTGGCCAGCGCGGGGGTGGGGCACATCACGCTGATCGACCACGACACGGTGGACGCCACCAACCTGCAACGGCAAATTGCGCACAACGAAGCCCGGGTGGGACAGCCCAAGGTGCTGTCGGCCCGAACGGCCATGCACGCCATCAACCCCGACATCCGGATCGATGCCCTGCAACAGCGCGCAGATGCAGCCCTGCTGGACGCCCTTCTGCCCACCGCCGATGTGGTGCTCGATTGCACCGACAACTTCAAAACCCGGCACCTGATCAACCGCCATTGCGTGCAACACAAGGTACCACTGGTGTCCGGGGCGGGCATACGGTTCGATGGCCAGTTAGCGGTGTACGACCCACGCAATGACGCCAGCCCCTGCTACGCTTGTGTGTTCCCCGACACCGAGGAACTGGAGGAAACCCGCTGCGCCACCATGGGGGTGTTTGCGCCGCTGGTGGGTGTGGTGGGCACCCTGCAGGCGTCGGAAGCCCTGAAGCTGCTCAGCGGCATGGGTTCGCGCCTGGTGGGCCGACTGATGATGTTGGACGGCCGGGGCCTGGAATTCAATGAAGTGAAACTGGCGCGCAACCCGGGGTGCCCGGTGTGCGGCCACCTGCACTGAACACCGCCCCCATTTCTACGGGAACCTGACCCGGGCGGCGCCTCCCTTGCGCCGCTGCGTACGCGGCCATTCGTCGCTGTGGCGTTCCACAATGTGATCCGCCCTTTGCTGCAACCGGTCCAGCCAAGCATCCAGCGAAGCGATGTCGTCAGCGGCCAGTGAGTCCAGCAACTCTCTGTTCAGCGCGCGCACCACAGGCAACAACTCGGCGTGCAGCCGGTGACCGGCTTCGGTGAGCGTGAATGTGACGCGCCGGCGATCCGACGGTTCGCTGAGCCGGTGCACCAAGCCTTTTTCTACCATGGAAGCCATGATGCGCGAAGCGCGTGCCTTGTCCAAATTGGTGTGCAGAAACAACTCTGCCAAGGTCTGTTTGTCACGGACCGCCAAAAGACCCACCACCGCCCACTCCCGCCGGGTGACCCCGTAACGGCCTTCGCACAAACGAACCACCAGCGTCCCCACCGTGCGGGTGATGTTGGACAGCCGGTACAACAAGAAATCGTCCACCTGATCCAGGCGCTGCAAGCGATTGGGCATCTTCAAGGTCAGGGTTTGTGCTGATAAACGTTGTTTTGAACAACCATCGACCTGGACTCTACAGTAAACGGCGGTGTGCAAGTGAGCATTTTCAAAGTGTGCTGGTTTCAGCCAACTCTCGTGCCTGAAGGAGACCCATCTATGTACCGTTCAAATCTTCGCCGTGTTTTTTTGGCTGCAATGCTGGGTGCTGCAGGCATCAGCCCGACACTGGCCCAATCCAGCTGGCCAGACAAACCCATCAAGGTCATCTTGCCGTTCCCGCCAGGCGGCCCCAGCGACATAGTTATACGGGTGTTGTCTGAAAAGTTGCATGTCGCCCTCAAGCAACCCATCGTTGTTGAAAACAAACCGGGGGCGGGCGGAAACATTGGCGCAACGTTGGCGGCACGAGCTGCACCAGACGGTTACACGTGGCTGTGGACCCCAGACTCGGTCCTGACGGTCAATCCGCATATATACAAGCAGACGGGCTTCAAGACAGAGGACTTTATTGCGGTGAGCATGGCCACGGAATTCAGCTCCACACTGGTGTGCCATCCAAGGGTAGGCGTCAAAACCCTGAAGGAACTGATTGCCAAAGCCAATACCACAAAAATGTCTTACGCTTCAGGCGGAGCAGGAGTACCGGGTCACCTTTCCATGGAGCTGCTTCAGAGCATGGCCGGTTTTGACATGGAGCACATTCCCTACAAAGGACCGTCACCTGCAATGCAAGATATTCTGGGTGGCCAAGTGGATTGCGGCTTGTTGGCGGGTCCAACGGTACTGCCTCACGTGCAAAGTGGGAGGCTCCTGGCGTTCGCCGTTTCTGGGATCAAACGGTCACCTGTCTTGCCTGACATCCCCACTTTGGACGAAGCAGGTGTGAAGGGTTATCAGGCTGAATTTGGTCTGGCACTGCTTGCCCCCAAAGGAGTCCCTGAAGCTGTCGTGAGCCGTTTCCGGCAAGCCTTTGTCGAGACACTCAAATCCCCGGACGTGATCGACAAGCTCAAGTCCAACGATCAAGTCGTTGTGGGCAGTACAGAGGCCGACGCCACCCGGTCGCTTGCGGCCAACTCCAAAAAATGGGGGGAAGTTGTGCGGCGTATCAAGCTCAGCGTTGAATAAACCAAAGGTCTCGTATTCCATGAATCGCCCGAACATCATCTACATCGTCAGCGACGACCTCGGCTACGCCGACCTGGGCTGTTACGGTGGCCGCCCCGCAGGCTTCGGCGCCGTGTCGCCGAACATCGACGCGCTCGCAGCGGGCGGCCTGCGCCTGACCGAGGGCTACAGCAATTCGCCCGTGTGTTCCCCCACGCGTTTCGCGATGGCCACCATGCGCTGGCAGTACCGACTGCGCGGGGCACTCGATGAGCCCATCAACAGCCGCAGCAAGGGCAGTGCAACGCTGGGGTTGCCACCCGATATACCCACACTGCCCTCGCTGTTGAAAGAGGCGGGTTACCGCACCGCGCTGATTGGCAAATGGCACCTGGGCTACCCGCCACACTTCGGTCCGCTGCGTTCGGGCTATGAGGAGTTTTTCGGCATCATGGCCGGTGGGGTGGACTATTTCACCCACTGCAGCAGCGCGGGCGACCACGACCTCTACCTGGGGGAAGACACCCACAAAGAGGTCGGCTACCTGACCGATGTGTTTTCGAACAAGGCAGTGGAACACGTGAAGGCGCGCGCGGCCGAAGCACGCGCCGGTACGCCGTTCTTCCTGAGCCTGCACTACACCGCACCGCACTGGCCCTGGGAGACGCGCGACGACGCGGACGTGGCACCTGAGGTGGCGAAAAACCTGTTTCACCTGCACGGCGGCAACGTTGAGGCCTACCGCCGCATGATCCACCACATGGACGAAGGCATCGGCTGGCTGACGGCAGCGCTGCGTGACGAGGGCCTGCTGGACAATACATTGATCGTCTTCACCAGCGACAACGGTGGCGAACGCTTCAGTGACAACTGGCCACTCGTGGGCGGCAAGATGGACCTGACCGAGGGCGGCATCCGCGTGCCCTGGATCGCGCACTGGCCCGCAGTGATCCCGGCCGGATCGGTCAGCGGCCAGCACTGCCTGACCATGGACTGGTCGGCCACCATGCTCGAACTGGGCGGTGGCACCCCACACCCCGACCACCCGCTGGACGGGGTTTCGTTGGCAACGTTGCTGCGAAACCCGTCGCACCGCTTTGAGCGGCCGATGTACTGGCGCATGAACCACCGCAGTCAACGCGCGCTGCGCGAGGGCGACTGGAAGTACCTGATGGTCGATGGCCACGAGTACCTGTTCAACATCACGGCCGATGCACGCGAACGCGCCAACCGCGCACCACTGGAGCCACAACGCCTGGCCGACATGCGCACGCGCTGGCTGGACTGGAATGCAACCCTGCCAGGCATCCCGGAAGACGCTGGCATCAGTTTGGGCTACGGCGTCAAAGACATGCCCCAACGCTGAGACAATCAACACCACAAATGTCGACCATCCGCCGTTTATTTCCCTTTTTGAATTGGCCCCGCCCAAGCGGTCAACTGCTGCGCAGCGAATTGCTGGCAGGATTGAGCGTTGGTTTGATGGTGATACCGCAAGGGGTGGCATACGCGGCGTTGGCGGGCATGCCGGTGATCACGGGCATTTATGCCTCGATGCTGCCGGCGCTGGTGGCGGTGCTGTTCAGCGGTTCGGTCAGGTTGTCGGTCGGGCCCACCGCCTTGACCTGTTTGCTGGTCAGTGCGTCGCTCAATGGTCTGGCGGCACCGGGCAGCGCCGAGTGGGTCCGGCTCGCCGTTTGGTTGACCCTGCTCACTGGCCTGCTGCAAGTGTTGTTGGGGCTGATCCGGTCGGGTTGGCTGTTGAACCTGGTCACTGCACCGGTGTTGCAGGCATTCACGCAGGCGGCAGCGGTGCTGATTGTCCTGTCGCAGTTGCCTGCCCTGATGGGCCTGCCCAGCCATCGCCTCACGTGGAACGGCTTCGCTGAATTGCACCCCAGTGCCTGCCTGTTTGGTCTGGGCAGCTTGGCGTTGCTGGTGGTCGCCCGGCGCTGGAAGCCCACCCTGCCCACCGTGCTGCTGGTCGTTCTGGTCAGCGCAGCCCTGTCGCAGTGGCTGGACTTTGCCGGCAAGGGTGGTCAAGTGATCGGTGCATTGCCATCGGGTATGCCCCATTTGTACCTGCCCGGCTGGTTGACTGCCGAAACATTTGGACAGCTGCTGATGCCCACGCTGATCATCACGCTGGTGAGTTTTCTGGAAACCGCTTCCAGCGCCAAAGTGGACAACGAACGCCAGGGCACGCGATGGAATCAAGACCAAGACCTGATTGGCCAAGGCTTGGGGAAAATCGCCTCGGGCCTGTGTGGTGCGTTTCCCACCAGCTCCTCGTTCTCGCGTTCGGCGCTCAATTTGTATGCCGGGGCGCAAACCGGCTGGGCCACCCTGGTATCGGTGGGGGTGGTGTTTTTGACACTGGTCTGGTTCACGCCCTGGCTCAGGCACGTGCCCCAATCGGTGTTGGCCGCGATTGTGGTGGTTGCGGTGCTGGGCTTGTTCAAACCAGCGCAGTTGTGGCGGCTTTGGCGTATCTCACGGGTTGAAGCCGGTATTGCCGGTGCCACGTTTGTCATCACGTTGTTCACCGCACCCCAGCTTTATTGGGGCGTTCTGGCGGGCATTTTGATGGCCTTGAGCCACTTTTTGTACCAACGGCTGCACCCACGCATCATTGAGGTGGGTCTGCACCCCGACGGCAGTCTGCGCGACCGCCATCTGTGGCACCTGCCGCCGCTGGCCCCCGACACCTATGCCATGCGCATGGATGCCGCCCTGGATTTTGCGGCGGCTGCGGCGTTTGAGCAAACGATAGGCGACCACCTGATGCGGGTACCCGACACGCGCCAGGTCTGCTTGTTTGCCCAGGGCATCAACCGTGTGGACGCGACCGGGGTGGATGCTTTTCTGCGGGTCTGCAACCAACTGCGCTCAAAGCACATCACACTGCACATCAGCGGCATGAAACTGCCGGTTGAAAACACCTTGCGACACGCAGGCTGGCGCGACGACGAGCCACTGCAACGGCTGTACCGCACCGACGCGGAGGCCATCGCTGCGCTCAGGCCGTGACGATCCACCCCTCCAGGGGGTCGAAGTCTGGCAAACCGTATTGTGGGTGCCCGTTCAGGTGTTGCTGCCACCCCCATGCCGCCTGCAACAGGCACAGCACGGCGTCCAGGTGATCGCCGCTGGCGTCGTCCACCGCGGTTTCACGCTGCGCATGGGTCCATTTCAATCGCATGCCGGACCGTGCCAGCAAGGGGGCGGAACCGGTCTCCAGCGCCTCGGCCAGGTCTTTGCGGGCCATCAGGCGTTCGGGGGTTTGCTTCGCGGCAGCGTCGTTTTTGTAGCTGCGTCGGCCCAGCACACTGCGGGCCAGCAAGCCCGGGTACGCTTCCAGGGCCACGCGGTGGTCGTGGGTGGGTGGGGTTTGCACAAAGGGCCGGGGATGCAAGCCGGGCAAACACACACCCGCCTCCAGCAACAAGGGCACGCCCGCGTGCAGCATGAACGCGACCGGCGGGTTGACCCATTTCATGCTGGGGCTGGACCCCGCTGGGCGGTCGGTGGCGCGGTGGGCAAACTTGGCGCCAACCGGTCGCGCATCGCAAAAGGTGGCAAAGGCCCGGCGAATGGTGTCGCGCGGCATGGCCGCAAAGTGCTGCATGCAGGCCAACCAGTTGGTGGGCCAGCCCAAGGCCTCCACCAGCTCGCGAGGCAACCCAAACGGGAAATCAAAACCACCGACCCACACCCCCGGCTGCGCCAAGCGCTGCTTGAGAGCAAGCAAGTCTTCAAAAGTGGCGTATCCGTCCAGTTGCACCCACAAGGCCCCCGGGTGCCCGACACAACGCCCCAAGGCCAGTACCACCGGCTTGCGGCGGCTGGGCGCGCTGCTGAAATCGCAACCCAGCAGCGTGGGCCCGTCGGTATCAGGCGCGGCCAATGATGCTGGCCGTGGCCATCAGTTCTTCCAGCAAGGCCAGCGACACCTTGCCCGACACGTTGTAGGGCTCGAACTCGGGTTTTTCTGAATACTTGAGCACGATGGAGGTGTTGAGCTTGCTGAGGTTGACCTGCCCCATGGTCCAGCCGCCAAAGCGCCGCTCGGTGATTTCTTCGTAGTGCAGCAACTCCACGTCCTTGTGACGGGGGTCTTCGATGATGTGCTTGTACAAGCGGTTGACAGCGGAACGGCCACCTTCGATGGCTTGAACAAACACCCCGCCCCCGTAACACAGTATGCCTGTGATGCCGTTGTGCAGGTTGTGTTGCCGGGCCGATGCCAAAATGGACTGAATGGCCGCGGAGCAATCGGCGTCCACCGCGCGGCTGACATACAACAATCGAACCAGCATGATCAACCTTTCCGGGGAATGAGGGCCAAAAATTCACGGCGCAGGTTGTTGTCCTTCAAGAACACACCGCGCATGACCGAATTGATCATCTTGCTGTCCATGTCTTTGACACCCCGCCAAGCCATGCAGTAGTGGCTGGCTTCCATGACAATGGCCAGCCCGTCGGGTTGGGTTTTCTCCTGGATCAGATCGGCCAGCTGTACCACGGCTTCTTCCTGGATCTGGGGGCGCCCCATGATCCATTCGGCCAGACGGGCGTATTTGGAAAGCCCGATCACATTGGTGTGCTCGTTGGGCATGACCCCTATCCACACCTTGCCGATGACCGGGCAAAAATGGTGGCTGCACGCGCTGCGCACCGTGATCGGCCCCACGATCATCAGCTCATTCAGGTGTTCGGCATTGGGAAATTCGGTGATCGAAGGCGCTTTGACATAGCGGCCTGCAAACACCTCTTTCAGGTACATCTTGGCCACCCGGCGGGCGGTGTCGCTGGTGTTGTGGTCGTTGTCGGTGTCGATGACCATGCTGCCCAGCACGCCGCGCATTTTGTCGGTCACCTCGTCCAGCAGGGCTTCCAGCTCACCCGGTTCAATAAAGGCAGCGATGTTGTCATTCGAATGAAAGCGGTGTTTGGCCGCCAACAGGCGTTCGCGTATCTTCACCGACACCGGCGTGCCTTCGTCTGGGTCAACTGGGGTCATGTTTTTGTTCGCTTTCATCAGCATGGCGGCATGCTAACACTTTGGTTTGGCCGTGTCTGAGGTATGGGTTTGAAAGCCGGCCAACGTTCAATAACGGTGACCGGTGAGGAACAACATGGCGCGCATCAAACCAAACGCCACCCGGTCCAGCAAACGCTGCCACAAAGGGCGTTGCTGCAAGGTTGTCAGGCTGAGAGGTGTCCCCTCCTCCCGCATCAACCGGTCCAGTCGGTTGCGCAGGCTGTGGGCGAAATGGTGGTCGGTGGTGACCACATTGGCTTCGCGCGCCAGCAGCAGGCTCAAGGGATCGAGGTTGGTGGAACCCACCGTGGCCCATCGGTTGTCGACCACTGCCACCTTGGCATGCAGCGCACTGGGTGCGTATTCGTGGATTTCGACCCCGGCCGACAGCAGCCAGTGGTACACCGGCCGGGCCGCGTGGTACTGAAAAAACGTTTCGTATTTGCCTTGCGACAACAAACGGACCCGCACACCGCGCCCCACGGCCAGGGCCAGCGCACGACGCAATTTGCGCCCGGGAATGAAGTAGGCATTTGCGATCACCACCTCGTGCCGGGCTTCGCCGACGGCCTTGAGGTAGGCGCGCTCGATGTCGTGCCGGTGCCTCAGGTTGTCGCGCAACAGCAAGGCCGCGTCCTGCGGAGCCCGGGTGGGGTGTTCGCCCGACAATTCCAGGGGGGGCAAACCCTCGCGCAGCGCCTCCCAGGCAGCACGAAACTCGCGGCGGCGGGCACTGCGGGCGGCTTGCATACGCCACCAGAGCTGGTCCATGGTGTCCTGCATGTCTACCACCAACGGGCCCGTGATCAGCAAGGAAAAATCCAGACGCGGCACCGACAGGCGGCCCAGAGCCACATCATCCAGGTCATCGATGAGGTTGATGCCCCCACAAAAACCCCAGACGCCATCCACCACACACAGTTTGCGGTGCAGGCGGCGCCACCGGCTGGGGATGAGCAGCCCCAGGCGCCCCAGCGGGGCATAGACCCGGAACAACACCCCCGCCGCCTGGAAGCGCTGCTGCCAGGCCTCGGGCACGCTGGGGGTGCCCACGCCGTCCACCACCAGGCGCACAACCACCCCGCGACCGGCGGCGCGTTCCAGGGCCTGCGCCACCTGCACGGCTTCGCCGGCGAATTCAAAAATGTAGGTTTCCAGATGCACCAGTTGGCGCGCCTGGTCGATGGCACGCACCATGGCGGGAAACAATTCGGCCCCGTTTTGCAGCAACTGCAGCCGGTGACCAGTACGCAAAAGGGGTTTCATGGTGACGCGTGCAACGAAACCGTCAGATCCACTTGAATTCAGCAATCAGGGGCAGGTGATCGGACATGCGCGACCACGCCCCGCCGTGCGGCACCTGGGCCGACACCAGGCTCAGCCCCCGCACATACACCCGGTCCAGGTGCAACAAGGGCAAACGGGAAGGAAAGGTGGGCAGCCGGATGCCATCGAACGTGTGCAGGCCCAAACGGGCCATGGGGCCGTGCAGGCGGGCACCCCAATCGTTGAAATCACCGGCCACCACCAAGGCAGCGTCTGCAGGCACGTTGCGTTCGATGAAATGCCCCAGCTGTTCCACCTGGCGTGCTCGGCTGGCGTGCATCAGCCCCAGGTGGACCACCACCACGTGGACGGGGTGACCGTCCACGTCCAGCACCGCATGCAGCAGCCCCCGTTGTTCAAACCGGTGGTCTGACACGTCTTGGTGACCCGTGGCCAATACCGGCCAACGCGACAGCAAGGCGTTGCCATGTTCGCCATGACGGGTAACCGCATTGGTTCGGTACACCGCCTCGTAGCCCTCGGGGGCCAGATAGTGGGCCTGACCGGTTTCGGGCCAGTGGGCAAACCGGCGCTGCATCAGCCGGTTGCTGGCCCGCACCTCTTGGAGGCACACCACGTCAGCATCGAACTGCTCGACCGCATGCAGAAGGTTGTGTATTTCCAACCGCCGAGCAGGGCCCAGGCCCTGCACGCCTTTGTGAATGTTGTAGGTGGCCACCCTCAAAGTGCTCATAACAAGTTCTGATTTGACTTAAAAAAGCTGAAATTGATAATAGAAACCGATGTCCGTGGCCAATCCACACTAATTTTCCGTTTCACGCGCCCACAGTGCACCGAAAATTAACGAGAATCCGCCATCAAGGGGGCGTTTGAATCATTCACCTCCGCTTTTGGACACCCAAGCAACCAGTAGCACCATGCGCACGAACCTGCCTGTCACCCAACAAGAGTACGACTACCCCGCTGACATGACCTTGATTTCAGTCACGGACGTCAAAGGGCGCATCACTTACTGCAACCCGAATTTCGTGTCCATCAGCGGATACAGCCGCGAAGAGCTTCAAGGCCAACCCCACAACATTGTGCGCCACCCGGACATGCCGGAAGAAGCGTTTCGGGATTTGTGGGACACCATTGAACGCGGATTGCCGTGGACAGCACTGGTCAAGAACCGCCGCAAAACAGGCGAACACTACTGGGTCCGTGCCAATGCCACCCCCATGCGCGATGGCGACCGAATTGTGGGTTACCTGTCGGTGCGCACCAAACCCGCCCGAGCAGAAATTGAAGGCGCCGAGGCCCTTTATGCCCAAATGCGACAAGAGGCCGAAGCCGGCAAGCTGGTCACGCGCCTGCACGAAGGCAAATTGATCCGGGCCACCCTGCTGGGCAAAATGCAACGCACCTTCACGCCGGAATTGCGGGGCCAGTTGACCCTGGCGGCCCTGCTGGCCGCCGTGGGCCCCCTGGCGCCCACGTTGCTGGGCCTGCCGGTGTGGGCGCCCTTGCTGGGTACCGCGGTGACGGTGCCATTGGCCACCTGGCTGATTTGGCGCCTCACGGGGCAGCCCTTGCAGCGCGTGGTGAACGCTGCCAACCAATTGGCTGCTGGGGATCTGAGCCGTCCGGTGCTGATGCAGGACCCGGGCCTGATGGGTCAATTGCAACAGGCCCTGGGGCAAATGGGGCTGAACATCCGAACCGCCATCCGCGACATGCGCCACGAGGTGGGCAACCTGCGCGGTGGCACGCAGGAGATTGCTTCGGGCAACCAGGACATGTCGGAACGGACCGAATCCCAGGCCAGCAGCCTGCAGGAAACCGCCGCGTCCATGGAAGAAATCAACGGTACGGTGCAACAGACCACGGCGTTGGCGGCACAAGGCGCCCAGCTGGCGGAAGAAACGGCAGAGGTGGCGCGCCGCAGCCACGACTCGGTGGAGGCGGTGGCCACCACCATGCACGGGATCGCCGAATCGTCGCGCAAGATCGGTGACATCATCCAGGTGATCGAGGGCGTGGCCTTCCAGACCAACATCCTGGCCCTGAACGCCGCGGTGGAAGCCGCGCGGGCCGGTGACGCGGGCCGGGGCTTCGCGGTGGTGGCCGCCGAAGTGCGGGCACTGGCGCAACGCACCAGCTCCGCCGCCAAGGAAATTCGCCAGCTGATCGAAGAATCGCGCCAGCGGGTGGAGGTCGGCAACGACCGGGCCGAAGAAGCGCGACAACGCATGAACGAGGCCTTGTCGGCGGTGGATCGGGTCACGTCGCTGCTGGAAGAAATTCGCAGTGCCACGGTGGAACAGCAGACCGGCATTTCCCAGATCAGCGAAGCCATGTCGCAGATGGACTCGATCACCCAGCAGAACGCGGCCATGGTGGAAGAACTGGCAGCGGCGTCGCAATCGTTGAACGCTCAGGTGAACCAGGTCCACAACGCAGGCCGCATTTTCCGACTGACCGAACGCGACACCACATTGGCCGAGGACGATGCGGTGGCCTTGCGACAAGATGCCAAAGCACATGCCACGGAACCCGGGGAGGTGGACTTTGACAAGGTGATTGCGGCCCACCAGCAATGGCGCGTGACGCTGCGCAACGCGGTGATCAAAGGCTCGAAACTGGATGCCACCAAGCTCAAGCGCGATGACTGCTGCGCCCTGGGCGAGTGGATTTACGGGGCCGGGGGCAAACGGTGGGGACAGGCACCTGGCTTCTCGCAACTGGTGCAGCACCACAAGACGTTTCACCAGGAAGCTGGCCAGGTGGCCGACAAAATCAATGCCGGCAAAATGAACGAGGCCCAGGCAGCCCTGGAGAACGGCAGCGGGTTTGTCGACGCCGGGCGGCGGGTGGTACAGGCGATACGCGACCTGCGCGCCCACGTGGAAGGCGCCACGGCCAGTCGTCCCACGCCCGCAGCGGCGCCGCACCCCATCAAGCCCAAAGCAGCCGCTCCAGCGCGTCGCATTGAGGCGGCCCCCGCCCCAAAAGCGGCCACCGAAGAAGCGGAATGGGAGTCTTTCTGACCCCCTACCGCTGACGCGCGTCCACCTCCAGGGTGGCGTCGCAGCCCCGGTCAGCGGCGATCCAACGCCGAACCAGTCGCTCCATCAGCCACGCAACCAGGCGCCCCGCTGGCCGAGAGGCCGCACGTGTGTTCCACCGTTGCAGCGCGCCGCACTGGTAGCGTTCGTGCGCCTCATCCCAGACAACGGCGCGGCAGCCCCCGCTGCGTTTGCGGGACAACAGCACCCCCAACGGGCACGGTTCGGCCAGGCAACACACCCCGCAGCCGTTGCAAGGCTGCCCCAAAGCCGGTTTGTGTGGGGCCTGGGGGTGGATGTGTATCACCTGCATGAAACCGCCTGTTACACCCGGGCCAGCACCGGCGCCAGCGCCTGCCCGGTGTGGGTGCGCAAGCGAACCACATTTTCGGGCGGTGCGGCTGCCACCACACGCCCCCCACCATCCCCACCGTCGGGCCCCAGGTCGATGATCCAGTCGGCTTCAGCAATTACATCCAGATCGTGCTCGATGACCACCACGCTGTGGCCACCGTTGACCAAACGGTGCAACACACGGATCAGCTTGTCGACATCGGCCATGTGCAGACCCACCGTGGGTTCGTCCAGCACGTAGAGGGTGTGGGGCGCTCTCTGGCCACGTCGCCCCACCTCGTCGCGCACCTTGGTGAGTTCGGTGACGAGTTTGATGCGCTGCGCCTCGCCGCCGCTGAGGGTGGGTGAAGGCTGCCCCAGGGTCAGGTAACCCAGCCCCACGTCTTGCAGCAGTTGCAGCGGGTAGGCAATGCTGGGCATGGTGGCAAAAAAGGTCACAGCCTCGTCCACCTCCATGTTCAGCACGTGGCTAATGCTCTTTCCACGCCAGGTCACCGCCGGGGTTTCGGGGTTGAAGCGGGCGCCGTGGCAGGCCTCGCAAGGCACTTTCACATCGGGCAGAAAGCTCATTTCGATGGTGCGAACGCCCTGTCCTTCGCAGGTGTGGCAGCGGCCATCGCCCGTGTTGAAACTGAAACGGCCCGGGCCGTAACCACGGGCTTTGGCCTCCAGGGTTTCGGTGTAGAGCTTGCGGATGGTGTCCCAAAAACCGATGTAGGTGGCGGGACAGCTGCGCGGGGTTTTGCCAATCGGGGTTTGGTCCACTTCCAGCACACGCTGGATGGCTTCGCTGCCCACAACGGTGCCACAGCCCTGCCACGCCGGACGCTCGCCCGCCGCCCAGGCATCGCGGCCGGCTTTGGTGCTCTGCAGGTGCACGGCGGTGGCCACGTTGTTGAGCAACACATCACGGGCAAAAGTGGATTTGCCGGAACCACTGACCCCGGTGACAGCCACCAAACGTTTCAGGGGAATCTGCACCGTGATGTTTTGCAGGTTGTGCAGATCGGCGTTCTTGACCGTCAGCCAATCGATCGGTTCTGGCGGCGTTTCGCTGGACGCGCTGCCGGCCAGGGACGGCAGGCCCTCACCAGAAACGGGGCGACGTGCCTGCAAAGGGTGCTTCATTGCATGCAACAGGTAGCGCCCGGTTTGGGAGTCGGCTGCGGCCATCACATCGGCCACCGTTCCTTCCGCAACGACACGCCCACCGCGCACGCCTGCACTGGGACCGATGTCGATCACGTGATCCGCACGACGTATGGTGTCTTCGTCGTGCTCCACCACCACCAGGGTGTTGCCCTTGTCACCCAGTTTGTGCAGCGCGTTGCGCAGGATCTGGTTGTCGCGCGCGTGCAAACCAATGGTGGGTTCGTCCAGCACATAACACACCCCCTGCAGGTTGGAGCCCAGCTGCGCCGCCAGGCGGATGCGTTGCGCTTCGCCCCCACTGAGCGTGGGTGCCCCCCGGTCCAGCGTGAGGTAGCCCAGGCCCACCTCCTCCAGAAACGCCAGGCGGTTCTGGATTTCAGGCAACAGGTCACGGGCGATATCGGCCTCTCGGACGCTCAAGCTCTCGGTTTGCAGCGCTTCCGCCCACTCGCGCACGTGGCGCACGTTCAAGCGGGCCAAGTCGGTGATGGTGCGCCCCTGAAACCGCACCGCCCGGGCCGTGCCATTGAGCCGGGTACCCGAACAGGTGGGGCAAGGCCGGTCGGCCACATCATCCACCTCGGGTTCGGCAAAGCTTTGCTCGCGGCCTTTTTCCTGGTCGTCCCGCACCGAATCGTCGAAGGCTTTGCGCTGGTCACGGGTCAGTTGTACACCGGTGCCCACACAATCCGGGCACCAGCCGTGCTTGCTGTTGTAGCTGAACAGGCGCGGGTCCAGTTCGGCGTAGCTGGTGGCACACACGGGGCAGGCGCGCAAAGTGGAATACACCTGCATTTGACCGATGCCGGCGGTCGATGTACCGGCCTGCAACGCGGCCTGCAGACCGCCCAACCCCGCCAGGACGTGGACCACACCCTTGCCATGCTCCAGCGCACGGTTGAGGCATTGGCGCAGTTCGGCTTCATGCTCAGGGGCCACATCCAGGCTGCCTACGGGCAGTTCTATGGTGTGCTCCTTGAAGCGATCGATGCGCGGAAAACCTTGCGTGGGCAGGAATTCGCCGTCCACGCGCAGGTGGGTGTAACCGCGCGGCCGGGCCCAGTCGGCCAGTTCGGTGTACACCCCCTTGCGCCCCACCACCAATGGGGCCAACAGGCCGATGTGCTGCCCCCGAAACCGCGTCATCAACTGCGCCAGGATGCTTTCCGGGGTTTGGGGCTGAACAGGGGTACCGTCGCGCACACAATGCTGGGTGCCCAGCTTGACGTAGAGCAGCCGCAGAAAGTGCCAGACCTCGGTGGTGGTGCCCACCGTGCTCTTGCGTCCACCCCGGGACAACCGCTGTTCAATCGCCACAGTCGGCGGAATGCCATAGACCGCGTCCACCTCGGGCCGGCCTGCGGGTTGCACGATGCTGCGCGCGTAGGCGTTGAGGCTTTCGAGGTAACGGCGCTGGCCTTCGTTGAACAGGATGTCGAACGCCAGCGTGGACTTGCCCGAACCACTGACCCCGGTGATCACATTGAATTTGCCCCGGGGAATATCGACCGACAGGCTTTTGAGATTGTGTTCTTTGGCGTTGATGATGCGGATGGCATCGACGCCTGGAACGCTGGGCACACCCAGATCCGCCGAGTCAAGGGCTGTGCCGGGCGCCGATTTTTGGCCGTGCAGCGGACGGCATGAGGTGTCCGACGCGGCCCTCGAAGCGGCAGCGAGGGCCAGCAACGCCACGTCATTTATCGGCGCCGCCTCACCACGAACAGACAGGTAATCCGTCAAACGCCCCTCCTGCACCCCGTGCAGTTCCCCCACCGACTCCGCATACTCCCGCAACGCCAGTCCGGTGTGGCTGTTCGGGTGCAGCCGCACCTCTTCCGGCGTCCCCTGTGCCACCACCCGACCACCGCCGTCGCCCCCCTCGGGGCCCATGTCGATCAACCAATCGCTCGCCCGTATCACATCCAGGTTGTGTTCGATCACGATCAGCGAGTGCCCTACCTCCAGCAACTTGCGCAAGGCCCGCATCAGCTTGGCAATGTCGTCAAAGTGCAGGCCCGTGGTGGGTTCGTCGAACATGAACAACGTGCCCTTGGTGGCCAAACGTTGCCCGCTGCTGGTGGCACCGCCGCGAGCAGCGCCCCTTTTTCCCTTGGCACCGATGGACTTGGCAGCTTCGGCCAGAAAACCCGCCAGTTTCAGACGCTGAGCCTCGCCACCCGACAAGGTAGGCACTGGCTGGCCCAGCTTCACGTATTCCAGGCCCACGTCCACGATCGGCTGCAAAGCGCGGATCACCTCGCGGTCGTCTTTGAACAATTGCGCAGCTTCGCTGACCGTCAGGTTCAACACTTCGGCCACATTGAACAGGCGGCCCCCGCGTTCGATGCTGATTTCCAGGATTTCGGGCCGATAACGTTGACCGTTGCAGTCGGGGCAACGCAGGTACACATCGCTCAAAAACTGCATTTCCACGTGTTCGAAGCCCGAGCCCCCGCAGGTGGGGCAACGCCCGTCCCCGCTGTTGAAACTGAATTTGGCCGCCGTGTAACCCCGTTGCTGCGACAACGGAGCGGAGGCAAACAGGTCGCGAATGGCATCCCACGCGCCCACGTAGCTGACCGGGTTGGAGCGCGCCGTTTTGCCGATGGGGGACTGGTCCACAAACACCACGCCTGCCAGCTGTTCGGCACCCAGCAAACGGTCGTGCGCCCCGGGCGATTCGGTGGCCTGCCCAAAGTGGCGCATCAGCGCCGGGGCCAGCACATCCTGAATCAAACTGGACTTTCCCGAACCGCTCACGCCAGTGACAGTGACCAGGCGTTGCAAGGGAAATTCCACTTCCACATGCTGCAGGTTGTGTTCGCGCGCACCTTCCAGCACCAGGCGTGGCGTGGCATCGGTGACCATGCGCTTGAACCCGAACCCGACCTGTTTGCGCCCCCCCAAATAGGCCCCGGTGAGGGTATCGGCCTCGCGCAGCTGCGCCACAGTGCCGTCGAACACGATGCCGCCACCGCGTTCGCCAGGGCCGGGGCCCATGTCAATCACCCGGTCGGCTGCCAGCATGACAGCGGGGTCGTGTTCCACCACCACCAGGGTGTTGCCGGCATCGCGCAGGCGGGCCATGGCCAGGTTGATCCGGTTCATGTCGCGCGGGTGCAGGCCGATGCTGGGCTCGTCCAGCACGAACAGCGTGTTGACCAGCGAGGTGCCCAAGGCCGTGGTGAGGTTGATGCGCTGCACCTCGCCACCGCTCAGGGTGCGGCTTTGCCGGTCCAGGGTGAGGTAGCCGATGCCCACGTCGCACAGGTATTTCAACCGGGAAGTGATTTCGTCAAACAGCAGCTTGAGGGCCTGGGCTTCGCCAGCCTCCCGCATGCCCGGGTTCACCGACGCACCCCCCGCCTTGGCAGAGAGCACGTCGAAGAAGGCGCGCAGCCGCTCGATAGGCAACTGCATCATGTCGTGCAGGCACACGCCTGGCAGCGCCTCCAGCTGTTCGCGCGTCCACGCCACCCCCACCGGCATGAAACGCTGTGCGGGTGGCAGCACCGCGTCAGCTGCAGACTTGGACCCCAAACGCCACAGCAGGCTGTCGGTTTTTAAACGTGCTCCCCGGCATGCCGGGCATTCGGTGTAGCTGCGGTACTTCGACAACAGCACCCGTATGTGCATCTTGTAGGCTTTGCCTTCCAGGTACTCGAAGAACCGCGCCATGCCGTACCACTGCTGGTTCCACTTGCCGTTCCAATGGGGTGAACCGTGCAACACCCAGCCGCGTTGTTCCGTTGTCAGTTGGGCCCAAGGTGTGTCGCGCGGTATGCCTGCGGCCTCGGCATGTCGCATCAGGTCGTCCTGACATTCCTGGTAGGCTGGCGTTTGTATGGGTTTGATCGCACCCGCACGCAAGGTCAGCTTGTCGTTGGGAATGACCAGGCCCCAGTCCACCCCGATCACACGGCCAAAGCCGCGACAGGTGTCGCAGGCGCCCACCGCCGAATTGAACGAGAACATCGACGGCAGGGGTTCGGCATAGCGCACATCGCTTTCCGGGCAATGCAAGCCAGTGGAAAACTGCCACACGCCGGGTTCGGCGGGGATGCTGTCGTCACCCGAGGGCGGCAGGGCGTACACGGTCATGCGCCCGCTGCCGCGCTTGAGGCACAGCTCGATGCCTTCCATCACACGTGCTGGCTCGGCACCGCTCAAACGGAAGCGGTCGGCCACCACGTCCAACAAACGCACGGTGGTGGGGGTGTCGACAGACGCCTTGACGGCCACCTTCGTGGCTGTTTTGGTTTTTGCCTTGGGGTCTGGCGCCGCCCCTGCGGCAGGTTTGGGCCGGGGCACCACCCGCTCAGCCTGCACACGGGTGAAACCGCTGGCCGCCAGCCATTGTTCAATGTCCTGCGGTGTGGCGGAAACGGGCAACTCCACCGGAAAGGTCAGCACCAGGCGCGGATCAGAAGCGGCCCGCCGCTGCAACTCCGCGTAAATGGTTTCGGGCGTGTCATGCCTAACCGCTTGGGCCGTCTGCCGGTCGAACAACTGAGCGGCCCGGGCGAACAATAGCTTGAGGTGGTCGTTCAGCTCGGTCATGGTGCCCACAGTGGAACGGGACGAGCGCACCGGGTTGGTCTGATCGATGGCAATGGCCGGTGGCACACCCTCCACCTTGTCCACCGCCGGTTTGTCCATGCGGTCAAGGAACTGGCGCGCGTAGGCACTGAAGGTTTCCACATAGCGCCGCTGGCCTTCGGCAAACAGGGTGTCGAACACCAGACTGGACTTGCCCGAACCGCTGGGACCGGTGACCACCGTCAACTCGCCGGTGCGGATGTCCAGGTCCAGGTTTTTGAGGTTGTGCTGACGGGCGCCGCGTATGCGGATCAAGCCAGCGCCACGGGCATCGGAATGGGCGCCGGTCGGTGTATCGGATGCGGGGCTTTGAACGGAAACGGGGGGGCGGTCAGCGGACATGGTGTGCCTTCACGAGGTGGCAAACATTCTAGGCCGCGCACAGACCTCCCGCCCGTGCGGAAACAATGCCGCAGCGCGCTGCAAGGGCACCCCGCCCGGGGCCCATTGCAGCGGCAAATCAGGACTTGACGATCAACACCGGTACCTTGGCGTGGGTGAGCACTTTTTGCGCCACACTGCCCAGAATCAAGGCCTGCATGCCCTTGCGCCCGTGCGAACCCATCACCACCAAATCACAGCCTTCGGCCTGGGCGGTTTCCAGAATGCCCTCGTACACCACGTTGCGCTCGATGGTATCGCCGTCAAACGGCACTTCGTGGTGTTCGCAGCATTTGCGAATGTCGTCCAGCGATTGCCCGGCTGCCGCCTGCACTTCGGCCATGTAGGCCTGCAAGCCAACGGCCGAGGCGTCACCGATCCCGATGTAGGGGAAGGGGTCGATCACATACACCCCCACCACACTGGCGCCATGCACTTTGGCCAGATCGGCTGCGAATTCGGCCGCCTTGTGGGCCAGCTGGGAACCGTCAGAGGGAACGAGAATTTTTTTGAACATGGGATCTCCTGTTGTGCGACACCCCATCTTAAACAAAGATCAGCCCGTTACCGCCTCCACACGCACGGCGCAGTACTTCACCTCGGCAATTTTTCCGAACGGGTCCAGCGCCGGGTTGGTCAGCAGGTTGGCGGCGGCCTCAACAAAAGCGAAAGGAATGAACGCGACATCGGACTGCATGGCTGGGTCGGCACGAACCTGCAGGTGTATTTCGCCCCGTCGACTGGCCACACGCGCCACCCCTCCGGCCTGCAAACCCAGGCGGGCAATCGCGGTGGGATGCAGGCTGACGCTGGGAGCCGGCTCCAAGGCGTCCAGCACCTGGCTGCGGCGCGTCATCGACCCGGTGTGCCAATGCTCCAATTGGCGGCCGGTGATGAGCACCATCGGGTAGTCAGCGTCCGGGCGTTCGGCCGGGGGCAGAACGGTGGCGGGCACCAGCCGCGCTTTGCCCGTGGGGGTGGGGAAGTGGTCGGTGAACACAATGGGCTGGCCGGGGTCGTCGGGCGTCAACACCGGGTGGGTGATGGCACCCACGTTCAACACACGCTCCCAGTTCAGGCCTGCGATGGAGGGCATGAGCGAGCGCATCTCGTCAAACACTTGCCCGATGCCGCTGCCAGGCTCGGCACCGCTGCCGTCGGGGGCGATGTGGTAGCCCCAGTTCAGGCCCAGCCGGTGCGCCAGTTGCTCGGTGATCCAGGCATCGGCCCGCGCCTGCCCCGGGCTGGGCACGGCTTTGCGGCCCAGTTGCACCGTGCGGTCGGTGTTGGTAACGGTGCCGGTTTTTTCGGGCCAGGCGGTGGCGGGCAACACCACGTCGGCCAGCGCAGCGGTTTCGGTCAGGAAAATGTCCTGCACCACCAGATGCTGCAAACGGGCCAGTGCGGCCCGGGCATGGTGGCTGTCGGGGTCGCTCATGGCCGGGTTTTCGCCCTGGATCAACATGGCTTTGATGTGACCGTCGTAGGCCGCGTCGATGATTTCCACCACCGTCAGGCCCGGTTCACTGCCCAGATACCCTGGTGGCAAGCCCCACACCCGCTCGGCTGCGGCACGCGCGACCGGATCGCCGACCTTGTGGTAATCCGGCAGCACGATCGGGATCAACCCCGCATCGCTGGCCCCCTGCACGTTGTTCTGGCCCCGCAAGGGGTGCAGGCCGGTACCCGGTCGGCCAATCTGGCCAGTGACCATGGCCAGCGCGATCAGGCAACGCGCGTTGTCGGTGCCGTGGGTGTGCTGGCTGACACCCATGCCCCACAGGATGATGCTTGCTTTGCTGGTGGCGTAGGCGCGCGCCACTTCGCGGATGGTGGAGGCGTCAATGCCGCACACAGGCGCCATGGCCTCGGGGGTGAAATCGGCGATGTGGGCCTGGAGTTGTGTGTAATCCAAGGTGCGCTCGGCAATGAAAGCCGTATCGGTCAGCCCTTCGGTGACGATGACGTTCAGCATGGCATTGAGCAAGGCCACATCGGTGCCCGGGCGGAACTGCAAGGTGTGCCAAGCCTGCCGCGCCAGTTCGGTGCGACGCGGATCGGCCAACACGAGTTTGGCCCCCTTCTTGACAGCGTTCTTGATCCAACTGGCACCCACCGGGTGGTTTTGTACCGGGTTGGAGCCAATCACAAAAATCAGCTCTGCGTGTTCCACGTCGCGCAGGGGGTTGCTGACCGCACCGGAACCGATGCCCTCCATCAATGCCGCCACGCTGGAGGCGTGGCACAGGCGGGTGCAGTGGTCCACGTTGTGGGTGTGGAAAGCGGTGCGAATCAGCTTCTGGAACAGGTAGGCCTCTTCGTTGCTGCCCTTGGCCGAACCGAAACCTGACACGGCAGCCGCGCGGCCGGTGGCCGGGTGGGCGGCGCGCACGCGTTTGAAACCATTGGCGGCCATGTCCAGTGCCTCTTCCCAGGTGGCTTCGCGAAACTGGGCACGCAGGGCGGCGGCATCGGCACGGCCACCCTGCCCTTGGGTCAGAATGGCTGGGTCTTTGGGCGCATCGGCCCGGCGAATCAAGGGCACGGTCAGGCGTTCCGGGCTGTGTGCGTAATCAAAGCCAAATCGGCCTTTGACGCACAGTCTGCCTTCGTTGGCCGGGCCGGGCGCGCCTTCTACGTGATCGATCTGGCCATCTTTGACGTGGTAGGTGAGCTGGCAACCCACACCGCAGAAGGGGCACACGGAATCCACCGTTTGGTCTGCCTCGCGGGCGTAAGCGCCATTGGCGGGCGCCAGTGCCCCGGTGGGGCAAGCCTGCACGCATTCGCCGCAGGCCACGCAGGTGCTCTGGCCCATGGGGTCTTGCTGGTCAAACACGATGTGCGCGTGGCCGCCACGAAAGGCCAGCCCCAGCACGTCGTTGCCCTGCTCGTCGCGGCAGGCGCGAATACAGCGGGTGCACTGGATGCAGGCGCTCAGGTTGACGCTGATGGCCGGGTGGCTGGTGTCGGGGCCGCGCTGTGCCGCATCGGCCTGCACCGGCCCGCGGGCGGGAAAACGCCCCTCCGATGCGCCCAGCCGGTCGGACCATCGGGCCAGTTCGCTGCGGTGGTTCAGGCGTTGGGTGTCGGGTGCGTCGGCCTGCAGCAGCTCCAGCACGGTGCGCTGGGCGCGTTGCACGCGTTCGGTGTCGGTGCGCACCGCCATGCCCGGTTGCGGCGCACGGCAGCAAGACGCGGCCAGCACGCGCTCCCCGGCCACCTCCACCACGCAGGCACGGCAGTTGCCCACCGGGCGCAAACCCGGCGTGTGGCACAGGTGCGGCACCTCCACACCCACACGTTGCGCCACCTGCCACAGGCTTTCGCCGGGCAGGCCCTGCACGGCTTGACCGTTGAGGGTGAAATCCACTGTGGGCAGGTCTGGGGCACTCATGCGGTCACCTCGTGCGAAAAGAAACGCAACACCGAATCGAACGGGTTGGGCGCGGCTTGGCCGAGGCCACAAATCGACGCCTCGCGCATCACCTGCGACAGGTCGGCCAGGCGGTCGGCGTCCCACACCGGGGCTTGCATCAAGGCCACGGCTTGGGTGGTGCCGGCACGGCACGGGGTGCACTGGCCGCAGGACTCGTGCTCAAAAAAGCGCATCAGGTTGAGCGCGGCGGCGCGCACCGAATCGTGTTGCCCCAACACCACCACGGCCATGGAACCGACGAAGGCGCCGTGTTCGGCCAGGGTGTCGAAATCCAGCGGCACGTCGGCCAGCGATGCCGGCAAAATGCCGCCCGAAGCCCCGCCAGGCAGGTAGGCGTACAGGTGGTGCCCGTCGGCCATGCCACCGGCGTACTCCTGCACCAACTCATTCAAGGTGATGCCCGCCGGGGCCAGGTACACGCCCGGCTGCTTGACCCGACCCGACACGCTGAAGCGCCGCAAGCCGCTGCGCCCGTGCCGCCCCTGCTGCACCAGCCAGGCACCACCCTCTTTCAGAATGCCGGGAATCCACCACAGGGATTCCAGGTTGTGCGCCAAAGTGGGCCGACCAAACACCCCATGCATGGCCACGATGGGCGGCTTCAGGCGTGGCATGCCGCGCTTGCCTTCCACCGATTCAATCAGAGCCGACTCCTCGCCACACACATAGGCCCCGGCACCGCGCCGCAGTTCGATCGCGGGGAACACAGCACCCGGAAATTCGCCGCGCCAGGCCTGCATGCGCTGCTCCAGCAGCGCCAGTTCGGCCTGCAGCAGCGCGCGGCCGTCGTGGTATTCGTCGCGCAGGTAGATCCAGACCCGCTCCGCACCCACCACCAACGCGGCGATCAGCATGCCTTCCAGAAAAGGACGCGGTGCGGTGGACAACAACTGCCCATCCTTGAAGGTGCCCACTTCGCCTTCGTCGATGTTGACCACCATGTGGCGCGGGCCGGGCTGGGCGCGCACGGTTTCCCACTTGCGCCAAGCCGGAAAACCGGCCCCGCCCAGGCCGCGCAGGCCCGAGGCTTTCAGTTCTGCCAGCACCTGTTCGGGCGTCCAACCGCCCGCCAGCAGGCGGCGCAACTGGGCATAGTCACCGGGGGCGTCGGGCGCGGCACTGGCAGGCAAGGCACGCGGGCCGGTGTCCCCTTGCTCCACCGCCTGCACCACCGCATCGGTGCTGGCTTCAGGCAGCGGGTGCTGGCCCACGCACGCAGCAGGCGCACGGTGGCACTGGCCCATGCACGGCGCTTCCACCACCTTCACCGAACCGTCGGCCGCCAAACGCTGCTGCAAGTCTTGCAACAAGGTGGTGCCCCCCGCCATCTCGCACGACAGGCTGGTGCACACCCGCACCACGGTGGCGGGCAACACGGCATCGTCGTCCACCACCTCGAAGTGGTGGTAGAAAGTCGCCACCTCGTACACCTCCACCTGGCTCAGGCGCAAGCGTTCGGCCAGCGCGGCCAGGTGGCCTTTGCGCAAACCGCCTTCGGCGTCTTGCAGACGGTGCAGGTGTTCGATCAGCAAATCGGGGCGAGGCTCCAGGCCCCCACACAGCAGGGCCACGCGCTCGCGGGCCTCGGGTTGCACCTGTCGGCCTTTGGGTGTGGGACGCGGACGCCGCGACACCGGCAAAATGGGGATGACCGTGCCCATGGGCGGTGTGCGGGCGGGAGAAGACGTGTCCATCTCTGCAGCGTAGCAGCTGGACGAGTTAGAAATATGCAATTCAGAACATAATTACACACCGGTTCTGACTCATGTTGCACATCCACCTTCAACCCCACTGGCGGTTCAGCGACGAAACCTCCCCGCCGTTGGACGCGAGCCGCCTGCTGGCCTTGCTCGCCGCCATAGCGCACAGCGGCAGCATTGCCCAGGCAGCACGCGACACCGACCTGTCGTACCGGCACGCCTGGGGCCTGCTGGAACAGGCCGAGCGGCTGTTGGGTCAGGCGCTGTTGCAACGCGGTCGGGGCAAAGGATCGCGCCTCACCGAAGCCGGTGAGCGACTGGTGTGGTCGGACGCGCGCATTGCGGCACGGCTGCAGCCACTGATGGCGTCGCTGGCCTCGGAACTGGCGGGGGAGCTGGGGCGGCTGACGCCAGAAGCCCTGCCCCCGGCCCGGCTGCACGCCAGTCACGGTTTTGCGGTGGCGGCCCTGCACGAACAATTGCAGCAAAGCGGGTTGGCGGTGGACATTCGCTACCGCAACAGCCTGGAAGCTGTGGCTGCGCTGGCCAACGGCGATTGCGAGCTGGCCGGCTTCCACGTGCCCCTGGGCCGGTTTGAGCGGGCCGCTGCGCAACGTTACCGCGAATGGCTGCAACCCGGCGAACACGCGCTGGTTCAGCTGGCGGTGCGCACACAGGGCCTGTTCGTAGCGCCTGGCAACCCCTTGAAAGTGCGCGACCTGACCGACCTGCTGCGCCCGGAGTTGCGTTTTGTCAACCGCCCAGCGGGTTCAGGTACCCGCATGTTGACGGACTTGATGCTGCAACGCCTGGGTGTGGGTGCCGAACAGGTCAACGGCTACCGCACCACCGAACTCACACACGCCGCCGTGGCGGCCTTCGTGGCCAGCGGCATGGCCGACGTGGGGCTGGGCGTACAGACCGCCGCCCACCGCTTCGGGCTGCATTTCATCCCACTGTTGAAGGAACGGTATTTTTTTGCGGTGCACCGCCGGCATCTGGACGGTCTGCGGCTGCGCCCGATTCTGCAAGTGTTGCAAACCCCTGATTTCCGCGCGCGGGTGGCTGCGCTGAGGGGCTACGATGCCAGCCAGACCGGGCTTGTGCTGCCCCTGGACGAAGCGCTGGGTCGTTGAAACGGCATGCGTCAGGCAGGTGTCACACCGGCAGCACGCTGACGCGCTTCTACCTCGGCCCAGATGGCCAGTTTGGCTGCGTCATCGCTTGTGCTCCAGACGCGGATTTCGTCAATGCTGCGCCAGCAGCCTTCACACCAACCGCTGGTGGACGACATCCGGCAGACATTCACGCAGGGCGACGGCACGGTTTGTTCAGGCTTGCACACGGCGCGGGCCAGTGCGACAAAGGGGCGATCGGTCTGGTTGAGCATGCCCCACTCTACCGCACCGTCACATCCACCACCGGTGCACCTGTCAAAACCCCCAAGTCGTTCGGTGCCAGACGGAACACCCCATGCGGGTGGCCCGCAGCGGCCCAAATCACGTCAAAGCGCAGCAATTCCTCATCGATCAGCGTGACGGGAGGCTCGGCGTGCGCCACCGGCGACACGCCACCAATGCTGAAGCCTGTCTTGGCCTTGACGAAATCGGCGTCGGCGCGGCCCAATTTCTGGCCCATGGCACAGACCAGGGCTTGCACCTTCTTCTCGTCCACGCGCCGGTCACCGCTGGTGATGACCAGCACCGCCGCCTCGTCGGGCTTGCGCTTGAAGATGATGCTCTTGGCGATCTGGCCCAGTTCCACACCCAGGGCATCGGCGGCCTGTTGCGCGGTGCGGGCAGCGCCGTCCAGCATCACGGGCAAATGGGGGTGTCCCATTGCATCCAAAGCGGCCATCACGCGCTGCACGCCCTCGGGCAAGGTTTTGAGTTCGGCTCCACACATGGGACGTGATTATCCCGGCACTCAGGTGCTGCACTTGGCCAGCAAAGCACGCGCCACCCGCGAACCACTGGGTCGACCCAGGTGATCACTGATATAGGTACCCGCAGCCACCAGCGCATCGAGGTCAATACCGGTTTCGATGCCCAGACCGTGCAGCAGGTACACAAGGTCTTCGGTGGCCACGTTGCCGGTGGCACCCTTGGCATAGGGGCAACCACCCAGACCCGACACCGAAGACTGGAAGTTCCACACCCCCATCTGCAGCGCGGCCAGGGTGTTGCTCAGCGCTTGGCCGTAGGTGTCGTGAAAATGCCCACTGATGCGGTCGATGTCGTAATGCGCCAGCGTGGCCTCGATGGCCCGCTGCAACTTCAGCGGCGTGCCCACGCCGATGGTGTCGGCCACGTCCACGCGCTGCACGCCGATGCCTTTCATCAGCTTGGCCAGCATGCCCACTCGCTCGGGGGCAATTTCGCCTTCGTACGGGCAACCCACGGTGCAGCTCATGGCACCGCGCACAGCGATCCCGGCTTG
>JACCDQ010719108.1_pt1 | contig 28312 bp, 27 predicted proteins | sample 7446031 | NCBI WGS metagenome assembly JACCDQ01 (sample SAMN15323442, study PRJNA562643) | freshwater metagenome | isolation source: river surface water | place: USA:Blue River Watershed | collected 2017-08-17 | reverse complement strand
TCGTTGGCCAGATGCAGGGCCAGACTGAGTCCGGCCGCGCCGCTGCCAATAATTAAAACGTCACAGCGATGTTCTTTTTGATGATGCATGCGATACACTTACCTGACAAAAAACAGCATCTTAGCCGGCGATGGTGGTCAATCTGACTGCACAGGCCACGGGCGATACGAAAAAGATTGGCTTGAATCCGCTGTTTATACTGAAAAACAGCAAGCCGATCATCATATTGTAACTTTTTTATCAGTGAAACCGAACTTTTTCCGCAGCCCTTCGTCTGAGTGAGTACGCTTGACGAGAGCCAGTGTTATCAGAGAAGTACAGAACAGGGGAACGGCTCCCAGATGAGCGAGCAAGAATTGGACTGGCAGATTGTCCAGCGTGTGCAACAAGGCGACAAAGCTGCCTTTAATTTGTTGGTCAGAAAATATCAGCACAGATTAGCGAACTTAGTTTCAAGGTATGTCTCTAATCATGGCGATGTGGCAGATGTGGTGCAAGATGCCTTCATCAAAGCTTACCGGGCCATCCCGGGTTTTCGTGGAGACAGCGCCTTTTACACCTGGCTGTATCGAATTGCAGTCAACAGTGCCAAAAATTACCTGGTTGCCAATGGTCGTAAACCACCGGCAACTGACGTTGATGCCGAAGAAGCTGATTCTTACGACGGCAGCGATGCGTTGAAAGTGCAGGACTCCCCGGAAAAGCTGCTGCTGACCGAAGAGATCCGCCAGGTGGTGTTCGACACCATCGAAAAGTTACCGGAAGAATTACGTACTGCGATCACATTACGTGAAATGGATGGCCTGAGTTACGAAGAAATTGCTGAAGTGATGGGTTGCCCGATAGGCACTGTCCGCAGTCGTATCTTCAGAGCAAGGGAAGCAATAGACACCCAGTTGAAGCCTCTTATTGGCTAAGTCATCAACAAAGACAGGAATTTGTATGTCGTCTGAACATCAAGAATGGCTCTCAGCCGCCAGTGACAATCAAAGCATCAGTGCCGAACAACTGGATAGCCTGTTAGCAGATCCGCAGTTACAGGATCGCTGGTTGCGTTTTCAGCTGACTGGCGCAGTGATGCGACAAGAGGCCTCGTCACCGCTCAGTGATGATTTTGCCGAACGTTTTGCGTCAGTACTGGCGCTGGAAGAATCGCATCAGTTGGCGACCGAAACAGTACCTGCTTTGGCCACTATTGCTGCCGCGCAGTTGCCGCAAAGCCAGCCTGCAGCGAATCAGGGCTGGTGGAAAATGTTGATGCAGGGGGCTATTGCTGCTGGTGTTGCTATAGTCGCAGTTGTCGGCGTACAGCAAGGGCAGCAAAAGCCGGATGACGCTTTAACCTCGCCGTTACCGGTTTTACAAACGAGCCCTATTGGTGGCGTCGCTGCCCCTGTGAGCCTGAGCCAAACTTCTGTCGAGTCGCGTTTTACGCCACAACAACAGCAGTTACAACTGGAGCAACAGCGTCGTCTGCAGGAGTTAATGCAGGCACGCCAGCAACAAATCCGGTTGATGGAGCAGGCTGCTGCGCAGCAAAAAGCTAAGCCAGCCGCTCAAGAGGATAAAGGTCAGCAACAGTGATACTGTGTATTCCCAGAGTTTTAAGACGGTCAGCACTCATGCTGGCCGTTTTTTTCAGTTTCAGCAGCTGGACTGTATCTGCCGATGACTGGCAGCAGTTTGAACGTACGCAGTCTGCGGTGCGCAAATTCAATTTTGATGTCTCTTTTGTACAAGTGAGGCCGAATCAACTCATCACTTATCGTTGGCTACATGGGATCCATGAGCCCGCCGGCAGCTTAGGGGTGCCGACAGAGCTGGAACGCCTGATGTTGCAGGATGGTATTGGTACTGATACGTTCCGGCGTGGCAACAAAGTCTACTATGCGGCACCAGATGCACCGGTCATCGTGACCCAAAACGACTCCATCAAAGAGTTACCGGCGATTTTGTTTGAACCAGTACCTGTGATCCAACAACTGTATGACATTATTCCCGGCAGCAGTGTGCCTTTATCGGGTCGCACCGCACAATTGTTGCGGCTCAGCGCCCGCGATGTCAGTCGCTACAGTTACTGGCTGTGGCAGGATGCCGAGACTGGTTTCCCGCTGCGTGTCGATACAGTGGACGAGCATGGCGAGGTGCTGGATCGTTGGATGGTGGTACATTTGCAACTCAAACCGGCGCTGCCGGCTGAATTGCAGAGTCTGGTGACGGCACAACTGCCAGAGCAGCCTCACGCACTGCAACGGGTGCAAAACAGTCAACATCAGTTCCGGCTAAACTGGTTGCCGGCCGGATATCAAATGATAGAACAGCAGGTTGCGGTCAATACCCATACGATGCCGTTGTTGGCGCACTGGCTGCTGAGCGACGGTTTACACCAGATTTCAGTTTTTGTGCAGCCTGCAGCCCGGTTACCTGAGCAGCAATTCCGCGACGGCGCCACGACTATTCTGGTGACCAGCCGGCAGAATCTGGATGTCACAGTGATTGGCCCGGTCAACCCGGAACTGGCCCGCCGGCTGGCGGATTCGGTTGAGTAAATCCGCCATCGGTGACGCTAAGTTGAGTCTGCTCCTGTACTGCCGTAAAATCAGCATTCTGTTGGTCGCCGGAAACTGTGATGTCTGAATCTCCTGAAACCCCATCCTGTCATTCACCAGTTCCTGACGCAGGCTCACAGTCGATCGTGGTGGCGACGGTGCAGAAGGTAGAAACTGATGGCGTCTGGCTCAGCACGCCAACGTCGACCAGTTGCAGCAGCTGCGAGCAACAAGGGCAGTGCAGCAGTGGCCTGATCGCCAAGGCGCTTCCTGTCAGGCAACAGCAGTTGTTTCTGGCCGGCAGCACCGGGTTGTTGCCCGGTCAGCAGGTCGAGATCGCTGTCTCACCCGGTGCGGTGCTTCAATCGGCATTACGGGTCTATTTGTTTCCGCTGCTGGCTTTTTTGGCGGCGTTGCTGCTTGGCAATAGTTTGTTGTGGCCGGAGTGGCTGCAGTTAGCGACTGCATTGAGTGTGACTGCCACCGTATTCGGCTGGGTCCGTCGTGTAGAATCTCACCAATCCGCTCAACTGGAGATCCGGTTGTTGCGGGTCTTACCTCAGCTGGCTGTCCAGCAGCATTGAATGGAGCGCATTGGCGCGCTGCAACAAAAAGTGCAAGCCTCTGGCAGATAGAGTACAATTCGCGGCAATTTTAAACTGTGGCAAGGTCTGCAAGCAGCACGCGTGCTGGGCGGACGAGCCGATTTATGACTCAGTTCTGATTGGAAAACATGGCAAAAATCAACCATATCCGCAACTTTTCTATCATCGCCCACATCGACCACGGTAAGTCGACTTTGTCCGACCGTCTGATCCAATTTTGTGGCGGGCTGTCTGACCGCGAAATGCAGGAACAAGTGCTGGATTCGATGGATTTGGAACGCGAACGCGGCATCACCATCAAAGCACAAAGCGTCACGCTGAACTACAAAGCCAAAGATGGTGAAACTTATCAGCTGAATTTTATCGACACGCCGGGCCATGTCGACTTCACCTATGAAGTGTCGCGTTCGCTGGCCGCTTGTGAAGGTGCCTTGCTGGTGGTAGACGCCGGTCAGGGTGTAGAGGCGCAAACGGTTGCCAACTGCTACACAGCGCTGGAACTGAATCTGGAAGTGTTGCCAATCCTCAATAAAATTGACCTGCCGCAGGCAGATCCGGACCGGGTATCCGAAGAAATTGAAGATATTATCGGCATCGAGGCAATTGGTGCGGTGCAATGTTCGGCCAAAACCGGCATCGGTATCGAAGATGTGCTGGAAACCATCGTCAAAAATATTCCATGCCCGGAAGGGGACTTAGAAGCGCCGACTCAAGCGCTGATTATCGATTCCTGGTTTGACCCCTATCAGGGCGTGGTGTCGCTGGTGCGCGTGAAGAACGGCGCTATCCGCACCAAAGACAAAATGAAAGTGATGTCGACCGGTCAGACTTATGAAGTCGACAAAGTAGGTATCTTCTCACCGAAAGCACAAAACACCGGCGTATTGCAGGCCGGTGAAGTGGGTTTTGTTATCGCCGGTATCAAGGAAATCAAAGGCGCTCCGGTTGGCGATACACTGACCATCGCGAAAAATCCGGCAACAGAACCGCTGCCTGGTTTCAAACGCATTAAGCCGCAGGTTTATGCTGGTGTGTACCCGGTGTCGACGGACGATTATGAAGATTTCCGCGATGCACTGGAAAAACTCAGTCTGAACGATTCCTCGCTGTTTTACGAGCCAGAAAGCTCAACGGCGCTGGGCTTTGGTTTCCGGATTGGTTTCCTTGGCATGCTGCACATGGAAATTATTCAGGAGCGGCTGGAACGTGAGTACGATCTCGACCTCATCACCACGGCGCCGACAGTTGTTTACGAAGTCGTACTGAAAAATGGCGACATCGTGATGGTTGATAACCCGTCTGATCTGCCGCCTATCAGCAATATCGGCGAAATCCGCGAGCCTATCGTTGAAGCGCACATTCTGGTGCCGCAGGAATACTTAGGCAACGTCATCAATCTGTGTATCGAAAAACGTGGTGTGCAGCTGAACATGACTTACCACGGCCGCCAGGTCGCCGTGGTGTATGAGTTGCCAATGGCAGAAGTCGTGATGGACTTCTTTGATCGCCTGAAATCAACCAGTCGGGGTTATGCGTCGCTGGATTATGCTTTTAAACGCTTCCAGACTTCTGACATGTCGCGGGTGGATATCCTGATCAACGGTGAGCGCGTCGATGCGCTGGCAATTATCAGTCACCGGGATTTTGCCCAGGGCCGTGGCCGTGAACTGGCGGAAGCGCTCAAAGAGCTGATCCCGCGGCAGATGTTTGACATTGCTATCCAGGCGGCGATTGGTGCGCACGTGATTGCGCGGACCACCGTCAAACAGCTGCGTAAAAACGTACTTGCCAAGTGTTATGGCGGCGACGTCAGCCGGAAGAAAAAGCTGTTACAGAAACAAAAAGAAGGTAAAAAACGCATGAAGCAGGTTGGTAATGTGGAAGTGCCACAAGAGGCATTCCTGGCCATCCTGAAAGTCGGCAAATAAACCCGCAAGCCCGGTGCGTTCGCTGGCGCACGCACCGGATTTTACAGCTGGTAACAATATGGTCTGTTGCAGCGCTCGCCAGCTGCCAGTAGTTTTCAGTAAGCTCAACCTGTGATCTGAACGAGGAAGTTGAATTTCATGGCTGGATATTTTGCGATTTTGTTGGTTGTGCTGACCTTAGTGTCAGGTTTGATTTGGTTAATTGACACCCTGGTGTTCAAACCAAAACGTGATAAAGATGCGCCTTTGCCTTATGTGACTGAAACGGCGAAGGATATTTTCCCACTGATCGCCATCATCACGATTTTCCGTTCTTTTATTTACGAACCTTTCCAGATCCCGTCCGGCTCCATGATGCCGACTTTACTGGTGGGCGATTTTATCCTGGTCGAGAAGTTTTCTTATGACATCAAAGACCCGGTCTGGCGCAGCACTTTAGTAGAAACCGGTAAACCGCAGCATGGTGACATTGCGGTGTTTAAGTACCCGGAAGACCCTACTGCCGATTTCATCAAAAGGGTCATTGGCTTGCCTGGCGATAAAATCGTCTATAAAAACAAGCAATTGTTTGTTCAGCGCGCCTGTGACAAAGAAAGTGGCCAGCCGTGCCCGGTGATTGAACCGCTGCGGCAGGAGTTCAAAGGTGAAGGCGAGTTTTCATTAGGGCCATATCCGCTGAAACGTTTTACCGAACAAAATCTGCAGGGTTCCTACGACATCCTGCAAAATGCGATGTTGCCGGAACAGATCCATAATTACTATCGTCAGCCTGGCGTTGCCGTTGGTGAATTTGTGGTGCCGGAAGGCCATTATTTTGTGATGGGCGACAATCGTGACAACAGCCGCGACAGCCGGTTCTGGGGCTTTGTGCCTGAGCAGAATCTGGTCGGTCGTGCCGTATTTATCTGGATGAGCTTTGAGTTCAGTGAAGATCCGAATCACTGGCTGCCATCCTGGGTGCCGGTCGGCGTACGATTCGACCGTTTAGGCCCCATCCAATAAGCAGGTGACTGAGTTTTGACGATTTTACCCCCGCTGGCCAAGCTGGAGAAAAAACTGGGCTACCAGTTTCAGGACCCGGCTTTGCTGGAGCAGGCGCTGACCCATCGCAGTTGTAAAGGGCAGCACAATGAACGACTGGAGTTTTTAGGCGACGCTATCCTGAGCCTGGTGATTGCTGAGGCCTTGTTCCAACATTTCCCCAAGGCACGTGAAGGGGATTTAACCCGCATGCGTGCTTCGCTGGTTAAAGGCGTCACTCTGGCGGAAATTGCCGCTGAACTGGAGATTGCGCAGCACCTGCGGCTTGGTCCTGGTGAGCTGAAAAGCGGCGGCTCAAGGCGTGAGTCTATCCAGGCCGACGCTGTAGAGGCCGTGCTGGGTGCCATTTATCTGGATGCCGGCATGGAGTGTTGCAAAGGCCGCATTCTGCAGTGGTTCGGCAGCCGGTTGCACAGTATTCAGCCGGGTGTACAAAAAGATTCGAAAACGTTGCTGCAGGAATATCTGCAAGGGCGGCGGCAGGCGCTGCCGCAGTACGACGTAATAGCCATTGAAGGCGAAGCGCATGACCAGACGTTTACGGTACGTTGTACTGTCGCTGGCCGTGCAGCTGTCGAAGCGAGCGGCAGTTCAAGACGCAAAGCAGAGCAGGATTGTGCTCAGCAAATCCTGGAGCAACTCAAAGATGAATGAACGGATCGCAGAAACGGCCGGTGAGACTTTTGCCGGCCTGGTCGCTATTGTCGGCCGGCCCAATGTTGGTAAATCCACCTTGCTCAATCAGCTGATTGGTCAGAAAGTCAGTATCACTTCCAAAAAACCACAGACCACCCGCCATCGGATAGTCGGTATCGATACGGTCGGTGTCTACCAGACGGTCTATGTCGATACGCCGGGTCTGCACAGCGAAGAAAAACGTGCGATCAACCGGTTGATGAACAAAGCGGCCGCGACTTCAATTCTGGATGTCGAGCTGGTGATTTTTGTGGTGGAAGGCACACGTTGGACCGATGACGACCAAATGGTGCTGAACCGGCTGATTGCCGCGAAAAAACCAGTGATTCTGGTCGTTAACAAAGTCGATTTGTACAAAGACAAAGAAGAGCTGCTGCCACACCTGCAATGGCTCGGCGGTCAGTTACAGTTTCTGGAAATCATTCCGCTCTCGGCGGAAAAAGGCACCAACGTCAGCAAATTGCGCGACATCGTGCACAGCCAGTTGCCGCCTTGTGAGTTTTTCTTTCCGGAAGATTACATCACAGACCGCTCGCAGCGGTTTATGGCTTCAGAAATTGTCCGCGAAAAACTTATGCGTTTTCTTGGCGACGAGTTGCCGTATTCGGTGACTGTTGAAATTGAACGCTTTAAGTGGGAAGAGAAACATTACCACATTGCCGCTTTAATCCTGGTTGAACGGGATACGCAAAAACGCATGGTGATTGGCAAAGGCGGCGAGCGGATCAAAACCATCGCTTCCGAAGCGCGCAAAGACATGGAAGATCTGTTCGAGCAACCGGTATTCCTGCAAATGTGGGTTAAAGTGAAATCAGGCTGGGCGGACGACGAACGCGCGCTGCGCAGCCTGGGTTACGGCGAAGACTGATGCAAAGCGGCGCTGTGTCGGCAATTTTGTTGCATAGCACGCCATTTCAGGACCAGAAGCTCTTGCTGGATTTTCTGGTTGAAGGCCAGGGCCGGGTGCGGGCCGTTGGCCGCCGCCCCGCCAAAAACAAAGGCGGGCGCAGTAACTGGCCCTTGTTTTGCCGCTACTGGCTGGAATTTAGCGGCCAGTCGGAGCTGAAAACGGTCCGTAAGTTGGAAGAGCAGAGCAGCGCGCTGCAGCTTGGCGGCGATTGGCTGTTCTGTGGTTTATATCTCAATGAACTGACCTGCCGCCTGTTCCCGGCGCAAATGGCCGCTGAGACGCTGTACCAAATTTATACTGAAAGTCTGCAGGCTCTGTGGCAATTGCAACAACTGGCTGCTGAACGTCCGGCGATGGAAGTCGTATTACGTCAGACAGAGCTTGCTTATCTGCAGGAGCTTGGGCTGATTGCAGACATAACCGCAGACAGCTGCGGAGCTCCTCTGGCTGTTGATGCATATTATCAGTGGTATGCCGAAGTGGGGTTTGTGCGGGCCGCGACGGGTTTTGCCGGTGCAGATCTGCTGGCGATTGCCGCGGGCGACTGGCAGGAGCGCAGCCTGCGTGCTGCTAAACAGCTGTGCCGGCTGTGGCTCAGTCCTTTATTAGGTAAAACGCCGCTGCACAGCCGCAGCCTGTTTGCCCGCGACCATGATTCTTAACGAGGTGGTATGAAACCGATTTATTTAGGGGTCAATATTGACCACGTAGCGACCGTGCGCCAGGCGCGTGGCAGTCAGTATCCTGAGCCGGTGCACGCGGCTTTGCTGGCCGAACAGGCTGGCGCGGACGGCATTACTGTGCATCTGCGCGAAGATCGCCGCCACATTCAGGACCGCGATGTGTTTTTACTGAAAGACACCATCCAGACCCGGCTGAATTTTGAGATGGGCGTCACTGACGAGATGTTAGCCATTGCCCGCAAGTTACAACCTGAGTTCTGCTGTCTGGTGCCGGAAAAACGCCAGGAGCTGACCACTGAAGGCGGCCTGGATGTCGCTGGCCAGTTTGAACGGATCAACAGTGCGGTGAAGCTGCTGGCCGATGACGGTATTCTGGTATCACTGTTTATCGACGCCGATGAGCGTCAGATAGCCGCGGCAGCCAAAACCGGTGCGCCTTATATCGAAATCCATACCGGCGCATATGCTGATGCGCCGACGGCAGCGGCGCAACAGGCCGAGCTGGCACGGATCAGCCACGCCGCAGCTTATGCCGAGTCGCTTGGCATTATTGTCAATGCCGGCCATGGCCTGCATTTTCATAATGTGCAGCCGATTGCGGCCATTCCGCAAATGTATGAACTGAACATTGGCCATGCCCTGATCGCGCGGGCGATTTTCAGCGGGCTCGGGCCTGCAGTCAGCGAAATGAAGCGACTGATGGTCGAGGCGCGCCGCTGATGGCGATTGTCGGGCTGGGGACTGATATCGTTGAAATCAGCCGGATTGAGCAAAGCCTGACGCGTTCGCCCCGGCTGATTGAACGGGTACTGACGGCGGCGGAGCAACAGATTTTTGCCGCTCATGCCCAGCCAGCCCGTTATTTTGCCAAACGCTTTGCGGCCAAAGAAGCGGCGGCCAAAGCGCTTGGCACTGGCATTGGCCGCGGTATCTCCTTTCAGCATTTTAATATCCGCAATGACGCGCTGGGCCGGCCTGAGCTGGAACTGACCGGCGCTGCTGCCGAACGCGCTGCGCTGTTAAATGTGCGCAGCTGCTGGTTGTCGATTAGCGACGAGCAGGCTTTCGCGATGGCGACCGTGATCCTCGAATCCTGAGCATTTTCTTTTTGCCCCTTACCATTGCCATTGCTGGCTTTCTGCCAGCAGGTCAGTCAGCTGATCTGACAAATCAAAGAGTTCAGGTTCGATAGTGCTTAGGCCTTTGCCTGTTTTCAGCTCGGTTTCAATCAGTTCGCTCAGGGCTTTGATGCGCGGCACGCCGGTATAACAAGTGGCGCCGTGCAGTTTGTGCACCAGCTGAATTAACGCATCCCGCTGGTGGCTGGCGCGATACTTGTCCAGATCCGCCAGCGTTTGCGGCAGACTGTCAATCAGCAGTTGCAACATTTCCCTGGCCAGTTGCGGTTTGCCGGCAGCGCGCAGCAGCGCCAGTTCCCAGTCGACATGGCGGCTGGTTTGCAGCAACGCCGGCACGGCGTCTTTTGGCGGCAATTCCGCAGCGGTCAACATCATGGTCTGACTGAATGCCGGACAACATTCTTTCAGCGCATACTGCAGCATTTGTTCATCGAGCGGTTTACTTAAAAACTCGCAAAATCCCAGACCCAGCAAACGTTCACGCTCACCCGGCAGTGTATGCGCTGTCACGGCAATAATCGGCGTGTCTTCATTGAGCGAACTCTGCTGGATGCGCTGACAAGCGGTGATACCGTCCATCACCGGCATGTTGATGTCCATGAAAATAATGTCGTAGTGGGCATGTGAGGCCAGCTGCCAGGCTTCTGCGCCCTGGCTGGCAGAATCGACCTGTTCCACCAGCTCACCCAGCAGGGTGTTGATTAGTTTGAGGTTGGCTTCATTGTCGTCGACCGTCAGCACCCGTACCCGGGCTTTGGGCCTTTGCGGCGATGGATCAGGCAACTGTAATTGTTGGCTGTAAGGCCGCGCCAGTGCGCCAGCCAGTTTGCGCTGATGCGCCGGTTTGGCCAGACAGGCTTGTGCGCCGCTTTGCAGCAGCGCTTCACGCAGGTTCGGTGACAGCGAGTTGACCAGCAGATACAGATATTGGCAATGCGTTTTCAGCTGACGGATCAGTTCCATGATGGGGTTCAGCTGGTCCAGTGACACCGTGCGGCCAATCAACGCGATATCAAACTGGTCACGCTGGCTGAGTGCCTGTTGCAGCTGCGCCGGCGTGGCACAGGCAGACACCTGCAATCCCCAGCTGTTCAGCAGGCTCAGGGTGGATTCGCGCGAATGTTGCTGCGGTTCGATATACAGCACCGTTTTACCGACCAGTAGTTCCAGTGGCAAAGGTTCGCTGACTGCGCCCTGATGGCTGTCCAGTAGCAGGCTGAACCAGAAGGTGGAGCCTTCGTCGGTTTTACTGTCGACACCAATTTGGCCTTGCATCGCGTGCACCAGTCGCTGCGAGATAATCAGGCCCAGACCGGTGCCGCCGTAGCGGCGGCCTATGCTGCCATCCGCCTGGGCAAAGCCATTAAACAATTGTTCCTGCTGCGCTTTTGAGATGCCGATGCCGGTATCCTGTACTTCGACATGCAGCAACACTTTGTCATCCGCGCCGATTTGATGGCGAAGACGGATCACGATGCTGCCATGTTCGGTAAATTTGATGGCATTGCCGGCAATATTCATCAGGATCTGGTTGATCCGCAGTGGGTCGCCAATCAGGGCATCCGGTACATCAGGCGAAATTTGCAGAGCCAGTTCCAGTTGTTTTTCAAAGGCGTTGACCGCCAGTAACTCGACAGCGTCGTGCACCAGGTCGCGCAATGAAAACGGCTCCGGATTAATCGGCATCCGGCCTTCTTCCAGTTTGGCGTAGTCGAGCACATCATTGACCAGACTGAGCAGGCTGTTGGCCGATTTCTGGATGGTATTGAGGTAATCCTGCTGATGGTGGGTCAGCCGGGTTTTCAGCAACTGGCGGGTGAAACCAATGACGCCGTTCAGCGGCGTGCGCAGTTCGTGGCTCATTTTGGCCAGAAATTCAGATTTCAGTTTGTTATCGTCCTGCGCCTTGCGCCTGGCCATATCGAGCGCGACATTCTGCATTTCCAGCTGTTCCATGGTTTGCATCAGGTCACTGGTCGACTGATCGATGGCATGTTGCATGTCATCTTTGTAGCGTTTCAGTTCGGTGGCCAGCTGATTGACGCCGCAGCGCATCACTTCCAGCTCGCCAATAAAAGGCTCCGGTAAATCTTTGTCATAACGGCCTTCGGCCAGGCGTTCAATCTGTAAAATCAGCTGTTGCACCGGCATACTGAGCCGGCTGAGCAGCCGCAGACACAGAATGAGCGCAAGGCTCAGCGCCAGCAGCACCAGCAACAAACTGACCAGCATCGAGCTTTGCTGGCCGAGTGTGACTTTGTCTCTGTCGATTTGCAGCAGCAGATAACCCAGCTTTCCTTCACTTTGCAGCAGCCGTTGTAATTCAGCATCGCTGAGCTGATTGCCAAGGGCGAGCGTCTGCACCTGACTCAGCTCAAGCTGGACCGGCACCCGCAGGATCAGCCAGTTGTCCTGCTCCGTCAGTTCAGTCACTACAGGCAATGGAGCATTGTCGCTCTGCAACAGGCCGGCAAAATCTTTATGCCGATTGGAGCTGGCGACCAGCGTATGCTGGTGGTCGAAGATGGCAATGGTGCGTACCAGCGGCGAATTCTTGCGGTGGCTTTGGTTCAGCAAACGTTCCAGTGTCGCCACATCACGGGACAACAGGCTGTTTTCGGCGGCAATGGCGAGTGGCTCTGCGATACTGGCGGCTTGCTCCTCCAGCTGACGGGCACCATCGGCATAACGGACATAACTGAAATAACCGCCCAGGCTGACACTGGCCAGTAAAGTCGGCACCAGGGTAATTAATAAAATCCAGTCGCGTAACGCAATCTTCGTCATCTGGGGCTGTGCTTGCTACAATGGGCTATCAATCCCTCATCATGACATAACAGCGGCTAAAAACCTATGCGCTTTTGTGCCTTAACCAGGTAGCAAAATGGAGGTCAGCGCTGACGCGGAATTTATGGTAACTATCTATCAGGCAAAGAAAAAATCGAACACTCCTCAGTATGCTGAATTGCTGATTGAACGCTGGGATCATGAAGCTCAGGGCATCAGCAGCCATCAGGGGCGTATCTGTTTTGTTGAAGGCGCTTTACCGGGAGAACGGGTACAAGTCCGGTTGACGGAACAGAAAAAAGACTACAGCCGGGCGACGGTACAAAAAGTGTTGTCGGCATCCGCGCTGCGTCAGCCAGCGGGCTGCGCACTCGCAGCGCAGTGCGGTGGTTGTCAGCTGCACCATGTCAGCGCAGAGGCTGCCCTGACCCTGAAACAACAGGCGGTTGACGCCATGCTGCGTCATCAGCTCAAAACAGAGCAGCTGCCGTGGCAACCGGCCCTGAGTGCAGACAGCAGTGGTTACCGGCGCAAGGCGCGAATTGGCATCTGGTTTGATAAAAAGACGCAGCGTTTTGATGTCGGGTTTCGCAAAGCCGCCAGCAACGAAATTCTCGATGTGCCGGCCTGTCCGGTGTTAAGCCCGGCCATCGCGCCAGTGCTGGCGGTGCTCAGACAAACGCTGCCACAACTGCAACAGGGCAGTGCCATTACCCATGCTGAAGTGCTGGATGCCGATGGTCAGGCCTTTGTGGTGATCCGTCACATCCGGCCATTGCCGGCGGCTGATAAAATCCTGTTGCAACAAGCCTGGCCGCAGGCGTTTTGGCTGGGGGAGCCGCAAAACGGTACCTTTGAACGCTGGCAGGCGGAGACACCCACACCGGCATATCGTCTGGCCGAAGGGCAGCAGCTACAGTTTTCGGCGACTGATTTTATTCAGGTCAATGCCCGGATCAATCAGATGATGGTCAGCCAGGCGTTGACATGGCTTATGCCAGAAAAGTCTGATCAAGTGCTTGATTTGTATTGTGGTATCGGTAACTTTAGTCTGGCGCTGGCACCACGGGTGGCTGCGGTGACCGGCGTGGAAGGTGTTGACGCTATGGTGGCGCAGGCCCGTCAGAATGCCGCACTCAATGGCTACCAGAATTGTCAGTTTGCTCAGGCCGACCTGCATTTGAGCTGGCAAGGCGCGAGCTGGAATCAGCCTGTTTATCAGAAAGTGGTGCTGGACCCGGCGCGGGCCGGTGCTGCGGGTGCGGTTGAACAACTGGTGAAGCTGAAACCGGCACAGATATTGTACGTATCCTGCAACGCTGCCACTTTCGCCCGGGATGCCAAAGTATTGCTGGCAAACCGCTACCGGATCGCGAAAATCGGTCTGATGGATATGTTCCCTTACACCAGTCATCTCGAACTGATGGCGCTTTTTGAATCGACGAGGCAGTAAACATGGTCACGGTCCGGCATTCGCACAGCACTGAGTACAATCCCGGAGAAACCTCTGAGTGGTTGATTTCGCTCGGGCTGCCGGAGAAAAAAATTGCCTGCCTGCTGGCGGCCGGCGACTGGCTGAATCAGCAGGGCTTTAGCGAAGCCAATTGTCCCCAGCTGCGCACTGGCTGGGAGATGGTGGAAATTCTGGCCGATTTGCGGATGGACAAAGATGCGCTGACGGCCGCTTTGTTATTTCCACTGGTGGAAATGTCGTTGCTCAGCTGTGAAGCATTGACGCCCCATTTTGATGCGCCGGTACTCAATATGCTGGCGGCAGTGAATCAAATGGAAGCGATCCGCACTATTCCGGTCGGTCCCAATCAGATGCCTAATGCCCAGCAAGCCGACAACCTGCGCAAAATGCTGCTGACCATGGTCGAGGATGTGCGGGCCGTGGTGATCAAACTGGCCGCGCAAATCTGTTATCTGCGGGATGTCAAAAACGCAGATGAAGAAACCCGGGTGCTGGCTGCCAAGCAGACCAATGCGATTTTCGCGCCTTTAGCCAATCGGCTCGGGATAGGTCAGCTTAAATGGGAGCTGGAAGATTTAGCTTTTCGTTATCTGCATCCGCAGGTTTATAAAAAAATCGCCAGTCAGCTGGAAGAAAAACGCCTCGACCGCGAACAGTACATGCGCGATTTTGTGCAGGCGGTGCGTGATCGCATGCTGCTGGAAAAACTCGATTGTGATGTCTACGGCCGGCCGAAGCACATCTACAGCATCTGGAAAAAGATGCAGAAAAAACACCTGGCCTTTGACCAGCTGTATGACATCCGCGCGGTGCGGATTGTCACCGAGCGGGTGCAGGATTGTTATGCTGCCTTAGGGGTGGTGCATACCAGCTGGCAGCATCTGCCAAAAGAATTTGACGACTACATCGCGACGCCCAAACAAAATGGCTATCAGTCCATTCACACTGTGGTGCTGGGCCCGCAAGGGCGGCCTGTCGAAATTCAGATCCGCACCCGGCAGATGCATGATGATGCCGAGCTCGGTGTTGCAGCCCACTGGCGTTACAAAGAAGGCGGTCCGGCCGGGCGCGAAGGCGCACTGGATGAAAAAATCGGTTGGCTGCGCAAAATTCTGGCCTGGCAGGAAGAAGTGGTCGACTCGTCGCTGGCGGAAGAGCTGCGCAATCAGGTCACCGAAGACCGGGTCTATGTCTTTACGCCCAAAGGCGATATTGTCGATTTGCCAGCCGGCTCCACGCCGCTTGATTTTGCTTATTACGTGCATTCCAATGTGGGCCACCGCTGTATTGGTGCCAAAATTTCCGGCCGGATCGTGCCTTTTACTTATCAGCTGAAAACCGGCGACCAGGTGGAAATTCTGACCGGGCGCGAACCGAACCCAAGCCGTGACTGGCTGAACCCGAATCTGGGTTATTTAAAATCCAGCCGGGCCCGCTCCAAAGTGCAGTACTGGTTCCGGTTGCAGGACAGAGATAAAAACTACGCCGCGGGCAAAGAGTTATTGGACACCGAACTGGCACGGCTGAATCTGCCGATGGACCATCCGGTGAAAGTGCTGCAGCGCTTTAATGTCAATTCGGCCGAAGAGTTACTGGTTGGCATTGGCGGCGGCGAAATCAAAGTGACCCAGGTGGTCAACTACATTCAGAGCCTGCACAGTAAAACCGATGCGCCGGAAATTGACCCGCGCTTAATTTCCAAACCGATGCAAACACAGGTGAAAAGCCATGTGGTGGTGCAGGGCGTGGGTAACCTGATGACGCACATGGCGGGCTGCTGTCAGCCGCTGCCAGGCGATGCCATCGTCGGTTACATCACGCAAGGCCGCGGCATTGCCGTGCATCGCGATGATTGTGACCAGTTCAAAACGCTGCAGGAGCAACATCCGGAGCGGGTGGTGGAAGCGGCCTGGGGCGACAAATACGCGTCAGGCTATGAGGCCAGTATTCGTATTGTGGCGCATGACCGTAACGGTTTGCTGCGCGACATCACCAGTATTCTGGCCAACGAAAAAGCCAACGTGCTCAGGATGAGCAGCAATTCCGATGTGGCGCGCCAGACCGCGACCATTTATATGACGCTGGAGCTGTATAACCTCGATTCACTGAATAAGCTGCTGACCAAAGTCAGCCAGATTGATGACGTGATTGAAGCGAAACGCTCACAGTAACCCGACAATTGCGACCGGTATCAGACGAAAGTCGGCCCGGTTTGCCTGCTGATTTGACAATAAGATGAATGCAGAACCACGCTATACCATGGCTGATTTGCTGGCAATTATGGCCAGACTGCGCGACCCGCAACAGGGTTGTGCCTGGGACAAAGCGCAGACTTATCAGACGATTGTGCCATACACGCTGGAAGAAGCTTATGAAGTGGCCGACACCATCGAACGTGGCGCCATCAACGAGCTGCCGGACGAACTTGGCGATTTATTATTTCAGGTGGTGTTTTACAGCCAGATTGGCGCAGAAGAACGGCGTTTTGCCTTTCAAGACTGCGTCCAGGCGATTTGCGACAAGCTGATCCGCCGTCATCCGCATGTCTTTTCCGATCAGCAGGGCGCCCAGACGACGCAAGCCGCCGCAGCGTCATCTGAAGGTTTGCCAAGAGATGCCGAACAAGCGCTGCGCGGCTGGGAAGCCATCAAAGCCGCTGAGCGCGGGAATGCCGGCCAGCATTCTGTGCTGGACAATGTACCGGTCGGTCTGCCGGCGCTGACCCGCGCTTATAAGCTGCAAAAACGCTGCGCCACCGTCGGTTTTGACTGGCCCGGTGTTGCCGGCAGCTGGGATAAGGTGAAAGAAGAAATTGCCGAAGTGGACCAGGAGCTGGTACATGGCGCCGGTCCGGATAATACCGCGCTTGCCGAAGAGCTGGGTGACCTGATGTTTGCACTGGTCAATGTGGTGCGTAAAGCAGGCTTACAGCCGGAAACCATCCTCCGGCAGGCCAATCAGAAGTTTGAGCGGCGTTTTCGCGGTGTAGAACAGCAGCTGGCCGGGAGCGAAACTCCGGTCGGCCGCGCCAGTCTTGAACAAATGGAGCAGGCATGGCAATGGGTCAAACAACAGGAGAAACCGCAGCGCTGAAAGCTCCCCACCTGCTGTATTGCTGGGAACTGGGGCAAGGCTATGGCCATGTGCTGAATTTCCGCAATCTGGCACGGCAACTGCTGGCGGCTGGCTGGCGATTGTCGGCCGTCGTGGCTGAACCTGACAAAGTGCACCGGATGTTGCCGGGCGAAGTGCAGGTTCTGCCGATGCCGGCATTGCGGCCGTCCCGCCTGTACGACCCGACCGTCAATCTGGCGGAAATTCTGCTGAATAACGACTTTGCCGACCCTTTACGGCTGCAGGAACGCCTGCGGCAATGGGATGCTGTGCTCGGCCGGTTGAGCGCCGATGTGTTGCTGATTGACCATGCACCGACCGCCTTGCTGGCCGCGCATTTGCGAAAGGATCGGCATGCGCTGATTGGTACTGGATTTTTTATTCCACCCGATTTAGCAAAGTTGCCGCCATTCAGCCCATTTCGCGACCGCGAGTCCAATGCCGAACAAACTCTGTTGCAGGTGATTGCGAAGGTACAGCTTGCAGGCCGCACGGCGAAGTTAGCCAGTCTGGCGGCGCTGTTTCAACAGGCTGATGAACAGCTGTTATGTACATTTCCAGAACTGGACCATTATGGCGCGCGCGCGGGCGACTATTGGGGCGCGGTGTTCGACTTTGGCTATGGTGAGGCGCCACACTGGCCTGCCAAAGCCGGCCCAAAAGTGTTCGCTTATCTGCATCATGACTATCCTGAATTGGAGCGGGTGCTGCACCAGCTCAGTCAGTTGCCACTGAATGTGCTGGTTCATGTCGGTGGCTGGCATGGCGACCCTGGTCGCTGGCCGGCGCTTTGTTTCAGCCGTGAACCCCTGCAGTTGCGGCAAGTAGCTGCACAAGCGAGGCTGGTGATTTGTCATGCCGGCCATGCCACGCTGGCTGGTATGTTGCTGGCGCAAGTGCCTTTGCTGTTGTTGCCCAAACAACTGGAGCAGCTGATTTTGTCTGAGCGCCTTTGGCAGCAGCAACTGGCGTTGTTTTTACCGCTGGCCGGCGACTTCAGTTTGTTGCCGACAATGATTGAAACTTTGCTTCAGGAACAAGGGCTCAGCTTGCGCTTGCAGGCATTTGCCGGGCTTTATCAGGGCTTTTCGTCCGAGGAACAAACAGAGGGCATGCTGGAAGCGCTGACTGATTTATGCGGCGCTGACGCCGGTCAATCAGACTGGGGCCCCCCAGTCTGATTGGTACCAATGTGGTTGGTTCAGGCTGATTTTTTCTGCCGGCGCCGGAACGCCAGACCTGCCAGACCTGCGCCTAACAAGGCTAAAGCGCCGGGCTCGCTGACATCGTTCGGGTTGCGTTCAAGGAGATTGTCCTGGGTAAAACCCGAAGTCACGCCGTCAAAACCATTCGGATCGCCAAACTGTGCATAGGTCGAACCGGCATAACTCAGATAACCGCCATAGCCATAACCACCGTAACCATAACCGCCATAACCTTCACATTCGGTCGCGACACTTTCTGTAGTGGCAGCAAGAGTGGGCACACCCCAGTTGCCGTTACAGCTGGTCAGGTGATTGCCTTCCACATAAGTGCGGATGCTGTAACTGAGTGCCAGCGTGGCGCCGGCAGCAACTGTGCCCAGATCCAGCTGACCTGAGAAAGGGCCCCAGCTGTAATAACTGTAGCCATTGTCATAGCTCCCCAGCATCTGGCCGCTGCCACTGCCAGAACTGCCAGCCTGATCGGTGTACAGCTCAAAAGCACTGCTCCAGGCGGTACTGCCGTTGACCAGAATGTCGACGATGTAACCGGCGCGGGAAAACTCTTCAGCGCTGCTGAAATAATAACCGTCTGCGGTCAGCGAGCCCCAGGTGATGGTGAAGTTATACAGATAATCAATGGCGCTGGCAGAATCGTTCTCCAGCATGACATTCTGGGTGATTTGCGAATAATGCTGGTAATAGGAACCCTGACCAAAAGCCCGTGAGTACATCCAGCCGCTGTCGTTGCCGATAGCCGCTCCGGCAGTGTGGGGGTTTGAATAATATGAGCCGTATTCCGAGTAGGCACCGCTGTAACTGCTGTTGGAGTCGGTACTTTCATCGCTGGCGGTGGCGCCGCCGGGGCCTATGTGATAACCGGATTTACTGTCAATCTGATAAGTCAGCAGGGTTGCGTGTACAGCAGGCAGTTGCACACCAAGAATAGCCGCAATCACAAGACTGAGGCGGGCCGGACTGAGAGTTCGGGTGTCTTGCATAATCATTTCCTCATGAGTGGATGGGACTGACTGGTTTTGGGCGTGATGGCTGATACGGCAAAGCAAACACGAGTCTTCCGGTGACCTGTTTTCAATCTCAGAGGCAAAACCAACAGCAAGGATGGAAAGCAGAATGGATGCCAGTGTTCTGAGGTCAGTAACTGCTTCATTTGTAAGGAGATGCGCTGAACAACTTTTTACAGTTGTAAACAAAGTTGACGCCGCTGTCGTTGTTTTTGCTACAACTGCTCAGGCTGGCGGGCCTGTACATTGGCAAAAATTACCGGTCACCGGCTTTTTGATTGAGCAGGCTGCCCGACTTTGTTATACTTTCCGCCCGTCCTGATACCAATACCTGTACCGCCCGACAAACAGCTTCTCAGCTGTGTGGGGGTATTGCTGTTGGTCCATTAAATTCAACGTTGTCTCAGGGGTCTCATGACTACAAGATACATCTTCGTGACGGGTGGGGTTGTCTCATCTTTAGGTAAAGGCATTGCAGCTGCGTCATTAGCGGCAATTTTAGAAGCACGTGGCCTGAAGGTAACGATCCTGAAACTGGATCCCTACATCAACGTCGACCCGGGCACCATGAGCCCTATCCAGCACGGTGAAGTATTCGTCACTGAAGACGGCGCCGAAACCGACCTGGACCTCGGTCACTACGAGCGGTTTATCCGCACCAAGATGACCCGTCTGAACAACTTCACCCAAGGCAAAGTGTATGCCGAAGTCATTCGCCGTGAGCGCCGCGGTGATTACTTAGGTGCCACCATTCAGGTGATCCCGCATATCACCAACGAAATCAAATCCCGCGTGGTCGCCGGTGGTGAAGGTTATGATATTGCCATCGTCGAGATTGGCGGCACTGTCGGTGATATCGAATCGCAGCCGTTCCTCGAAGCTATCCGTCAGCTCGGCACTGAAATCGGTCGCGAGCGCGCGCTGTACATGCATTTGACGCTGGTGCCCTATTTAGGCGCTGCCGGCGAGATTAAAACCAAGCCGACCCAGCATTCGGTCAAAGAGCTGCGCTCTATCGGCATCCAGCCGGATATTCTGGTCTGTCGCTCAGACCGCGCCATTCCGTCGAACGAAAAAGCCAAAATCGCGCTGTTTACCAACGTCGAAGAACGTGCGGTTATTTCGCTCAAAGACGTGTCCAGCATTTACCAAATCCCGGCGCTGTTAAAGTCGCAAGGGCTGGACGACCTGATTTGCCGTCGTTTCTATTTAACCTGCCCGGAAGCCGATCTGGCCGAATGGGAACAGGTGCTGTATCAGGAATCCAACCCGACTGGCGAAGTGACCATCGGCATGGTCGGCAAATATGTGGAGCTGCCGGATGCTTATAAGTCGGTCAACGAAGCGTTGAAACATGCGGGCCTGAAAAACCGTTTAAGTGTGACCATCAAGTACATCGACTCGCAGGATGTTGAAAGTAAAGGTGTTGCCGTGTTGGCGGGCCTTGATGGCATTCTGGTACCGGGCGGTTTTGGTGAGCGCGGCGTGGAAGGCAAAATCCAGGCGGCCAAATATGCCCGCGAGCAAAAAGTGCCGTACCTGGGGATTTGCCTCGGCATGCAAGTGGCGCTGATTGAATTTGCCCGCAATGTCTGTGGCCTGAAAGATGCTCATTCCACTGAATTTAATAAGAACACAACTTACCCTGTGGTGGGTCTCATCACAGAGTGGCTGGATGCCGCCGGTCAGGTAGAACAACGCTCAGACAATTCAGATCTGGGTGGCACTATGCGCCTTGGCAGCCAGAACTGTAACCTCAAGCCCAATACCAAAGCCCGGGCGGTGTACGGCGCTGACGTTGTCAGCGAACGGCATCGCCACCGGTATGAAGTGAACAATCACTTTATCCCACAATTAGAGGCTGGCGGATTGGTGATCTCTGGCTTGTCGGCGGACAATCAGCTGGTCGAAATGATTGAAATCCCTGAACATCCATGGTTTATCGCCGGTCAGTTCCATCCGGAATTTAACTCGACGCCGCGCGATGGTCACCGGTTGTTTGAAGGGTTTGTTGCCGCCGCACATAAATATCAAAAACAGCAACAGGCAAAATAACTGAAAAGCCGTGCCCACCAGGGCGCGGCTTTTTTTCAGCTTTATCAGGCCTACAGGGGAAAAACATGTCTGAAATTATCAATATTGTCGCCCGCGAAATTCTGGACTCGCGTGGCAACCCAACCGTTGAAGCCGACGTCTTTTTAAAAAGTGGTGTGATGGGCCGTGGCTGCGCACCATCAGGCGCTTCAACCGGGACCCGCGAAGCCTTAGAACTGCGCGATGGCGACAAAAGCCGTTATCTGGGTAAAGGCGTGAAAACCGCAGTAGCCAATATCGATGGCCCTATTAAAGCTGCTTTGCTGGGCCAGTCTGCTTATGACCAGGCCAACATTGACCAGATCATGATTGATTTGGATGGCACAGAGTCAAAATCCAAACTGGGTGCCAACGCGATTCTGGCGGTGTCACTGGCGGTCGCCCGCGCAGCAGCCGCGGATAAAAAAATCCCATTGTATCAACACATTGCTGATTTAAACGGCACGCCAGGTGTGTATTCGATGCCGGTGCCGATGATGAATATCATCAACGGTGGCGAGCACGCTGACAACAACGTCGACATCCAGGAATTTATGGTGCAGCCGGTTGGCGCGAAAAGCTTCGGCGAAGCGCTGCGGATGGGTGCTGAAATTTTCCATCAGCTGAAAAAAGAACTGCACAGCAAAGGTTTAAACACGGCGGTTGGCGATGAAGGGGGTTTTGCCCCGGATCTGAAATCCAACGAAGAAGCGCTGGAAGTGATTGCCAAAGCCGTTGCTGGTGCCGGTTACGAGCTGAATAAAGACGTCACGCTGGCGCTGGACTGTGCTGCTTCTGAATTCTATGTCGATGGCAAATACAAACTGTCCGGTGAAGGCAAAGAGTTCACTTCATATGAATTCAACGACTTCCTGGCGGGCCTGGCGACCCGTTTCCCCATCGTCTCGATTGAAGACGGTCTGGACGAGTCAGACTGGGATGGCTGGAAAGATTTGACCAACAAAATTGGCAACAAGGTGCAGCTGGTGGGTGATGACCTGTTTGTCACCAATACCAAGATCCTGACCCGCGGTATCGAGCAAGGTATTGGTAACTCTATTTTGATTAAATTCAATCAGATAGGCTCGCTGACCGAAACGCTGGCGGCGATCAAAATGGCCAAAGATGCCGGTTTTACCGCGGTGATTTCACACCGCTCCGGCGAAACGGAAGACGCCTTTATCGCCGATCTGGCGGTTGGTACTGCCGCAGGTCAAATCAAAACCGGCTCATTGTGCCGTTCAGACCGCGTTGCCAAGTACAATCAGTTGCTGCGTATTGAGCAGGAGCTGGGTGCCAAGGCACCGTACAAAGGCCGCAGCGAGATCAAAGGCCAATAAGACCTGACAAAGCCGGCATTTGCCGGCTTTTTTCCGCCCAAAGCTGTCAGGCTGCACCCTGTCAGTTGCAGCGGGCCCGCTTTGGACTGAAATTCGGCTGGGCAAAATCATGGCCCTTGGTTAACATCAGACGATGACGATGCAAAATCCGCTCTGGTTTAATCCGGAGCAATCCCTGACTTATGCCGAGCTGTGCAATACCTTGTACGAGCGGGAATTGTTACGGCTGGCGCAAAGCCCGCCGGAACACTTGCCATTTCTGCCAAAAAGGCTGAAAAGCCTGCCGTTTTATGTCCGCGAAGCGGCCAGTCTGATTTTGCAGCACCCGTCCCCGCTGACGCTCGACAGCCAGAATGCCTGTTGGCTGCACAGCCAGAGCCGGCAATGCCCGCTGCCTAATGTCGACGAATCGGCCAGTATTCTCAGCTATTACGACAAACACGCCCGGCTTGGCTTGCTGGTGCCGGTTTATGCGCAGCAGCAGGGGGCGCAGCAACAGGGCGTGCAGCAAATTTTGCTGGATTCTGTTGATGAAATTGACCGCGATGGTCAGCGGCTGCATTGTAATGAGCATGGCTGGTTCGCCATGGGGGGCTGGCCACAAGAGCCTGATAATCAACATAAAATGTTGTTAAAGCCCGGCAAACAGGTGTTCACTGCGGTCTGCTGCGGCCATCAATGGCGCAATGGCGAGCGTAAAACGCCGCGTTTACTGAGCCTGCGCGAAATGTTGCTGGCCAGTCGTCTCAACTGGCAGAATTTCGCCAAACCCCATCCGGCCAAGCGCTAACGCTGGTCAATATGCAGCGCCAGACCGCGTAAATTCAGCATTCGGGGCTTTTCAGCCGGGGTTCTGATCTTCATAATAACCACAGTTTGTCGGTTTCGGATGTGCCATGCGACTGTTAATTGTGTTGCTGCTGGCGCTGGTCACTGCGTTGCAGTACCGGCTGTGGTTAGGTCCGCACAGCATTAAAGAATATGTAAAACGCCAGGAAGAGCTGAAGATCCATCAGTCCAGCAATCTCGAGCTGGAAAAACGCAATAAAATGCTGATGGCCGATGTGGCGGATTTACAAAGCGGGATGGACTCGATTGAAGAGCGCGCCCGCAACGAGCTTGGCCTGATTAAACAGGACGAAGTGTTTTTCCGGCTGGTCGCCGCGCCGGGGAAAAAATGACCGTTGCGGTGGTGATCCCGGCGGCCGGGGTGGGCAGCCGAATGCAAGCCGACAGACCAAAACAATATCTGACGCTGGCTGGCAAAACAGTACTGGAACATACCATCGCGGCGCTGCGTCAATTGCCACAGCTGCAACACATCTGGCTGGCGCTGTCAGCCGACGACCCTTATTTCCCAACCTTGCCGCTGGCGGCGGATGCCAGCATTCAGCGGGTGACCGGCGGCGCTGAGCGGGCGCATTCGGTGCTGGCTGGTCTGGCAGCCATTGATGCACAGCAATTCCCCTGGACTTTGGTGCATGACGCAGCCCGGCCGCTGGTGCTGGCCAGTGATATCGAAAGACTGCTGAACCAATGCCTGGCAGCCGGCCATGGTGGCATTCTGGCGGCGCCGGTACGCGACACGATGAAGCGCGGTGCTCCGGCCGGTGGCATCGACCTCGCAGGTCACAGCCTCGTTGGTTACAGCCAGGCCGGTCATCATCCGACCGGCTGTAGTCTGGTCGACCATACGGTCGAGCGCCAGCAGCTTTGGCATGCGCTGACGCCACAACTTTTTCCCACACAATTACTGCGCGACAGCTTAAGCCGGGCGCTGGCGGCTGGTGCCACTATCACGGATGAAGCCTCTGCGCTGGAATGGGCCGGCAAGCCTGTGTTGCTGGTGCCTGGGCGCGCAGACAATCTCAAAATTACCCAGCCGGAGGACTTAGCTCTGGCCTCATTTTATCTGGAGCAACGATGATGCCTTTTCGGATTGGCCACGGTTTTGATGTGCATGCTTTTGGCGGCGAAGGCCCGATCACGCTCGGTGGGGTGAAAATTGATTACCCGCAGGGCCTGCTGGCCCACTCTGACGGTGATGTGGTGTTGCACGCGGTGTCTGACGCTTTGCTCGGCGCTGTGGCGCTTGGCGATATCGGCCACCATTTCCCGGATACCGATGCGGCGTTTAAAGGCATCGACAGCCGGATTTTACTGCGCAAAGTGTTTGCGGATGTCAACGCACGCGGTTTTGTTATCGGCAACCTGGATGTGACGATTCTGGCGCAGGCACCCAAAATGGCGCCGCATATCAGCGCGATGCGCGCGGTACTGGCCGAAGATCTGCACTGTACTTTGGCGCAGGTCAACGTCAAAGCCACCACGACGGAAAAACTCGGCTTTGTCGGTCGCAAAGAAGGCATCGCGGTGGAAGCCGTGGTGTTGCTGATGAAAAAGGATGCGGCATGACAGTGCCTGCTTTTGTTGCCTTGCCGTATTTGTACGGCCAACCAACAGCCAGCGCCTTACTGCGCGTGGAGCCCGATGATTTTATTGTCGATGAGACTTTGAGTTTCACCCCGACCGGCGCCGGTGAGCATTTACTGCTGCAAGTGGAAAAAACCGGTCAGAATACCAAGTTTGTCGCCGAGCAAATCGCCCGGGCGGCGGGCCTGAAAAACCGGCTGGTCAGTTTTGCCGGTCTGAAAGACCGCCATGCCGTGACCCGGCAGTGGTTTTGTCTGCCAGTGCCGATTAAACAACAGCTGGACTATCAAAGCTGGCAGCTTGAGGGCGCACGGATTTTACAAAGTGTGCGTCACCAGCGCCGGCTGAAAATCGGCTCAATTAAACACAATGAATTTCGCATCCGGCTGCGTCAGGTCACAGACAAAACTGCGGTTGAAGCGCGGCTGCAACAAATTGCGCAAGGTGTACCGAATTTTTACGGCGAGCAGCGTTTTGGCCATGATGGCAATAACCTGAAGCTGGCGGCGCATCTGTTTGCCGGCGGCAGCATTGCCGACCGTCAGCTGCGCGGGCTGGCGCTGTCGGCCAGTCGCTCGGCGCTGTTTAATCAGCAGTTGGCGGCGCGTATTGACGCGGGGTTGTTTGCCCGCTTGCAAGCCGGTGCTGTGGTGCAGCTGGATGGGTCAGGTTCGGTCTTTAAAGTGCCGGAGCTGACAGAGGAGCTGGAAGCGCGGCTGGCGGCTTTTGACATTCATCCGACCGCGGTGTTGCCGGGCATTGGCACTGTGCTGGAAAGCGGCGACGCACTGGATTTTCAGCAGCAGGTGCTGGCGCCCTGGCAAGACTGGGTGGATGGTCTCTGTGCGCTCAATGTGCAGACCGAGCGCCGGGCGGTGCGGCTGGTGCCGAAGGCGCTGAGTTTTCAATGGCAGCGTGATACACTCGAGCTCAGTTTTGCGCTGCCGGCGGGCTGTTTTGCCACGGCAGTGCTCAGAGAACTGGTCAATTATCAGGATGTCCGCCGCGAGCAGGCGATACTGGAGAGTTAAATGCGGATTTTGCTCAGTAATGATGATGGCGTCTATGCCAAAGGTATTTTGGTGTTGCAGCAGGCGCTGGCAGAGATTGCCGAGGTGCTGACGGTCGGACCTGATCGTAATTGCAGCGGTGCCAGTAATTCGCTGACTTTGTTAAATCCGCTCAGAACGCAGCAGCTGGACAACGGCTTTATTGCCGTCAACGGCACCCCGACCGACTGTGTGCATCTGGGCATTAGTCAGCTCTGTGACAAGGCGCCGGATCTGGTGGTCGCCGGCATCAATCATGGTGCCAATATGGGCGACGACGTGCTGTATTCCGGCACTGTCGCTGCCGCCACCGAAGGCCGTCATCTGGGGTTGCCGGCCATTGCCGTCTCGCTGGCTTCACGCAACGAAGAACATTTTGCCACGGCCGCTTATGTCACAGTGCAGGTGATTAAAAAGCTGAAATCTCATCCGCTGCCGGCCGATCAAATCCTCAATATCAATGTACCCGGCGTGCCGCTTGCTGAACTCAAAGGCATTCAGGTCACCCGGCTGGGGCGGCGCCACAAAGCCGAAACCATGACCAGCACCACCGACCCCTGGGGCCGGCAGATTTATTGGTATGGTTCGCTTGGGCCTGAGTTGGATGCCGGCGAAGGCACCGATTTTCATGCTATCGCGAACGGATATGCGTCCGTAACGCCGCTGCAAATCGACATGACGGCTTATCGCAGCCTGCAGAGCCTGACTGGCTGGCTGGAAGGGATCCGGCTCTGATGGCGGTGGCGACTCCAAGAAGTGCGCAGTTATTGGCGCAAAAGCTACAGCAGGATGGCATTAAATCGGCTCAGGTGATTCAGGCCATTGCGGAAACCCCACGTCATCATTTTGTTGAAATGGTTTTGGCGCATAAAGCCTATGAAAACACCGCACTGCCCATCGGCCAGGGCCAGACGATTTCGCAGCCTTATATCGTGGCGCGGATGACCGAGTTATTGCTGCAGGCCAACGAAGACGGCACGCCGTGGCAGCCGAAAAAAGTGCTGGAGATTGGCACCGGCTCGGGTTATCAGACCGCCATTCTGGCGCGGCTGTTTCCGCAGGTGTGCACGGTCGAGCGGATCAAATCACTGCAGTTTCAGGCCAAACGCCGGCTGCAGCAGCTGGATTTGCACAATGTATCGATGAAACACGGCGACGGCTGGCTGGGCTGGCCGAGCAAGGCGCCGTTTGACTGTATCATTGTGACGGCAGCGCCGGTCAGTGTGCCGGATGCGTTGTTGCAGCAACTGGTTGAAGGGGGCCGGCTGGTGATCCCGGTTGGTGCCCAGGAGCAGATGCTGCGCGTCTACCAGCGCAGTGCCGACCAGTTTCCAGCCAAAGATGTTGAAGCGGTGCGGTTTGTGCCCTTGGTGCCAGGCGAACTGGCCTGAATTTGTTTTTCCGGGAGTAACTTTTTGCGTATTTTTCAGTGGATGTATGATAAGGCGCTGGAGTGGGCGAAACATCGCCATGCTGAGCGTTATTTGTTTGGGCTCAGTTTCACGGAGTCGGTGATTTTCCCTATTCCGCCGGATGTGATGCTGGCGCCTATGGCGTTGGCGCGGCCGGAGCGGGCCTGGTATCTGGCCTGGCTGACCACGCTGGCGTCTATTTTGGGTGGTATTGCCGGTTATTGGCTGGGCTATTTCCTCTATGAACCCGTGGTGCTGCCGGTGATTGAACATCTTGGCTATCAGGCCACTTTTACCAAGGTCGAACAGTGGTTTACCACTTATGGCGTCTGGGTGGTGTTTATCGCCGGCTTCTCGCCAATCCCATATAAACTTTTTACAGTCGGAGCCGGCCTGATGCATATGGCATTTTTGCCTTTTGTTATCGCGTCGCTGATCGGCCGCGCCAGTCGTTTTTATCTGGTCGCCGGGCTGATGTATTGGGGTGGCAGTAAGATGCAGGCCAAGCTGCGGGAAATTGTCGATTTGCTGGGGTGGGGGACTGTGGGCCTGGCTGTGGTGTTGTACCTGATTTATGGCTAAACAGACTGTCAGTTCTCAATTAGGCCTGTTGCTGCTGCTTGGATTATTATCCGGCTGTGGCAGCAACAATGCGCCGGCGCCGGTGGAAAGCTGGCAAAGCCGCAAAAAACCAACGCGCCCGCTGCAGGCGGACACCTATCAGGTCAAGCGCGGGGACACGCTGTTTTCGATCGCCTTTCGTAATGGCATGGATTACCGCAGCCTGGCGCGGCTGAACCGGATTGAAGAGCCTTATACTATTTATGTCGGGCAGGTGCTGGTAGTTTCCAC
>JACCDQ011241495.1_pt1 | contig 28319 bp, 28 predicted proteins | sample 7446031 | NCBI WGS metagenome assembly JACCDQ01 (sample SAMN15323442, study PRJNA562643) | freshwater metagenome | isolation source: river surface water | place: USA:Blue River Watershed | collected 2017-08-17 | reverse complement strand
TGATCAGTTTTTTGGCAAAACCAGCAGCGCGGGCAATCGCCACGCACTGGCGCTGGCCGCCCGACATGCCGCGCAGACTCTCGGACATATCCTGAATCTTCACGCCGGTGGTGGCCAGCATGCTGGCCGATTGCTCACGCATGGCCTTGTGGTTCAGGATGGACAACGGTCCCAGATTCAAGCGCGTGATCTCCCGGCCCAGAAAGATGTTGGCGGGTACATCCAGGTCTTCGGCCAGCGCCAGCGTCTGGTACACGGTCTCGATGCCCTGCTCGCGGGCGTCCAGCGGCGACTCGAAACTCACTTTATTGCCGTCCAACAGGATGTCGCCCGTGTTGGGCTGCTCCACCCCGGTGATCAGGCGCACGAAGGTGCTTTTGCCTGCGCCGTTGTCACCCACGATGGCGGCGTGCTCGCCGGGCAAGAGGCGAAATTGCGCATCGGTCAGGGCTTTGACCCCGCCGTAATGCTTGGTGAGTTTCTGAATTTCGAGAACAGGTGTGGATGACGACATGGCAACTCTTTCACATGAAATATGGCGCAAGCATGGCGCATCCGGCCCGAATTTGCATTAGTAAAACTACTAGGTTTACTTAGTCTGTTTTTCCGCGTCTAATCCGTTCGCGGTCAGGAAAAGTGGTTTCCCGACCGAATTCATCCTCAACAACGGAGATAAAACCCATGATCACCAAACGCACATTCGGCCGCCTGGCCATCGCCGCAGCCGCTGCCACCTTGTTCACTTCGGCCATGGCCGCCGATGTGACCGTGGCCTACATCACCAACGGCAATACCAACGAAGGTTGGACCTTGATCAACGGCGGTGCCAAAAAAGCCGGTCAAGCCAAAGGTGTGAAATTCATCGAACTGGCTGCCGAAAAAGGCGAGCTGTCCAAGCAATTGGCCATCGTGGAAGACATGATCACCCGCAAAGTCAACGCCATTGCCATCGCGCCTGTGGATTCGGCAGGTATCGCCCCCGCCATCAACAAGGCGCTCAAAGCCGGCATCGCCGTGGTGGCTGTGGACACCGGCATCACTGGCGCGCAAATCACGTCGTATGTGGCTACCGACAACATCAAGGCCGCCAACGTGCAGGGCAAATGGGCTGCTGGCGAAATCAAGGACGGCGACACCGTGATCTATGTGACCGGTGACCAAGGCCAGTCCACTGGTCAGGAACGCAAGAAAGGCTTTGTGGACGCGCTGAACGCCGGTCGCAAAAACGTCAAGATCGTTGAAGTACCCACCACATGGGACCAGACCATGGCCCAAAACGGCGTGGAAGCTGCACTGCGCGCCAACCCCAACGCCAAGGTGATCGCCTGCGCATGGGACGGTGGCGCTCTGGGTGCCAAGGCTGCTTTGATGGCCGCTGGCAAGAAGCCTGGCGACGTGAAGATCGCTGGCTTTGACGGCTCCCCCGGCGGTCTGGACATGATGAAGCAAGGCTGGCAACAAGCCAACGCCGCGCAAATGCTGGCCAAGATCGGCCAGGTCGGCGTGGAAACCGCTGTGGCTGCAGCCCAAGGCAAAAAAGTCGATGCCCGCATCGACACCGGCTCCTTCCTGGTGCTGCCCTCCAACGTGGACAAGTTCGCTGCCGACTCCGGCGTGGGCCAGTTCATGAAAGTCAAAGCCAAGTGATGGCCCGCCCGGCTCTCATGGGCCGGGCTTCCCCTCTTTTTTGCAGGAGCCCACCTCTGTGGGCACCTGCAGAAGACATGCAATGAATATCGAGAAATTATGAAATCCATCACCCGACAAGAGTGGTACGGCGCCTTTGTGGCGGTCATCGTGCTGAGCGTATTGCTCACTTTCGCCTCGCCCTACTTCCTGACCACCGGCAACCTGTCCAACATCCTGGTTCAAGCCTCGGTCGTCGCCTTGCTGGCGGGTGGACAAACCTTCGTGATCCTGACCGGCGGCGTGGACCTCGCCGTGGGGGCGCTCACCGCATTGGCGGGTGCGGTGTCGGGTCACATGATGATCAAACTGGGCGTTGACCCCTACATGGCCATGTTGGTGGCCTTGGCGATTGGTGCTGCTGTCGGCGTGTTCAATGGCTACCTGGTGGCCTTTGTCGGTATCCCCGCATTCATCGTCACATTGGGCGGCCTGACCCTCTGGCGCGGCCTGGCGTTTGACCTGACCGGCGGCTTTGACAACGCGGGCCTGCCCGACCCCTTCCCTTTCCTCGGCTATGGCGATGTCTTGGGCATCCCCATGCCCACGCTGATCACCGGCATCTTCTTTGTGGTGATGGCCTTCATCTTGTCGAGCACCAAAATCGGTCGTTACGTCTATGCCATGGGCTCCAACGAAATGGGTGCCCGCCAAGTCGGCATCAACATCCGCTGGTACAAGCTCGGCGTTTACGTCGTCTCGGGCCTGAGCTGCGCCTTGGGTGCCATCGTGCTGATGGCCCGCATGGACTCGTCCAGCGGCAAGATGGCCCAAATGTTTGAACTCGACGCCATCGCGGCGGTCATTCTGGGCGGCACCTCGCTGTTTGGCGGGCGCGGCAGCATCTGGGGCAGCCTGCTGGGCGCGGTGCTCATCACCATGATCCGCAACGGCATGAACCTGATGGAAGTCTCACAATTCAAACAAATGATGGCCATCGGTGCCGTCGTCATCGTGGCCGTCTGGATCGATGTGGTGCGCCGCAAGCACCTGCTCAAGAAATAAACACAGGCCCCCAAACACCATGACCTCATCCATCCTCGTTCTGGGCGAAGCCCTGATGGACTGCATCGCGCAAGCCGACGGTCAACTGCTGCCCCTCATGGGCGGCAGCCCCTTCAACATGGCCCGCGCGGCCGCCCTGCGCGGGGCCAGTGTGGCCTACCTCAATCCTTTGTCAACTGACCTGTTTGGCCAAGGCATGGCCCAATTGCTGCAAAAAGACGGAGTGGCTTTGCCGGGCGGCCACTCACGCCTGCCCACCTCATTGGCCGTGGTGCAAGTGACCGACGGGCAACCGAGCTACGGCTTTTACCGCGAAGGCATTGCCGACCGTGACTACAGTGTGGACGGCATCGTCGCCTTGCTGCGCCAGCAGAAGCGGCCGGGCATTTTGCACACCGGCTCGCTGCTGCTGATCCCGCCCGAGCACACCAAAATCGTGGCCATCCTGACAGCCGCCCGCGAACTGGGCTGGACCATCAGCGTGGACATCAACCTGCGTCCCAAAGTAGCAGGTGACCTGAGCCAATACGTGCAAGCCCTGCGTGAAGTGATCGCCCTGACGGACTGGCTCAAGGCCAGCGACGAAGATCTGGAGACCATGGGTTTTGCGCAGGTCGCCATCAGCGAATCGGCGCGTCTGGTGTGCGAGCTGCGCGCTGGTACGCCAACAGGCACTTTGAGCCGTGTGGCCTTGACCTTTGGCGGTGAAGGTGCGTATCTCGACATTGCAAACCAGCACCACAGCCTGCCCGTGCCCGCCATCACTGTGGCCGACACCGTGGGTGCAGGCGACACCTTTTGGGGCAACACCCTGGCCGACTGGGCCATGCAGCCCGAAGGGGCCGCCACCCGCGTGCCCAGCACGCTCGCGCTGTCGATGAAAGCTGCCGCCATCAACTGCACCCGACAAGGCTGCCAGCCACCCACTTGGGCCGAAGTGCAAGCATTTTGAGCACACCTGTCGGAGCTGAAGCTCCGACCTGCATGAAGGCATCAGTAGGTCGGCGGCTTCAGCCCCGAGATGGAATTCATGCCGCCCTGCGGGCCTTCCATGCGCCCAAAATCGCAATCAAGCCCGGCACCAGGATGAGCGCCCAGATGATCTTGCTCAGGTGCGTCTGCACAAAGGGCAAATTGCCAAACAGGTAACCGGCCAGTGTCAGGCCCACCACCCAGATCACGCCGCCCACCACGTTGAACAGCGTGAACTTGCTGCGCGTCATCTCGGCCACACCGGCCACAAAGGGCACAAAAGTGCGGATGAACGGCATGAAACGGGCCAGGATGATGGTGATGCCGCCGTGTTTTTCATAAAAGGCGTTGGCTTGCAAAAAGGCTCGCCGGTTGAAAAAGCGGGAGTTTTCCCACTGAAACACCTTGGGGCCAAAGTAGCGCCCAATCGTGTAATTGGTCTGGTCGCCCAAAATGGCCGCCACCAGCAGCAAACCCATCACCAGCGGCAGATTCATCAAGTCGGCCCCGCACATGGCCCCCACGATGAACAGCAGCGAATCGCCCGGCAAAAAAGGCATGACCACCAGACCGGTTTCGACAAAGATGATCAAGAACAACAAGGCATAGACCCAAGCGCCGTATTGCCCCACAAAAGCCTCCAGATGGCGGTCGACATGGAGGATGAAATCAACGAGTTGCAGCAAGATGTCCATGGGCTGATTATCCCTGCCCGTATCGGGTGCCCGGACGCCCTAAAATCAGCCGGTGACCTCCCAACATTGCCCGGCTTCCGCGCGCCGCCCCATCCGCGAACTCCCCGATGAACTGATCAGCCAGATCGCCGCAGGCGAGGTGGTCGAGCGCCCGGCTTCGGTCGTGCGCGAGCTGGTGGACAACGCCATGGACGCGGGCGCGCAGAGCATCACGCTGCGCCTGATGGGCGGCGGCACGCGGCTGATTTCTGTAGAGGACGACGGCGGCGGCATCGCCCCGGACGAGCTGGCCACCGCCCTCAAACGCCACGCCACCAGCAAGATCGGCAACCTCGATGAACTCGAATCGGTCATGACCATGGGCTTTCGGGGGGAGGCGCTGGCAGCCATCAATTCGGTGTCCGAACTCACCCTGCTCTCGCGCATGGATGGCCAACCCACCGCCTTTGCACTCGATGGCCGCACCGGCGAGATCCGACCCGCCGCCCGGGCCGTGGGCACCACGGTTGAAGTGAAAGAGTTGTTTTTCTCGACCCCGGCCCGCCGCAAATTCCTCAAAAGCGACAGCACCGAGCTGGCGCACTGCATCGAAGCCGTGCGCCGCCACGCCCTGGCCCGCCCGGATGTGGGCTTTGCCATCTGGCACGAGGGCAAGCTGGTCGAGCAGTGGCGCGTGCACCCGGGCGCTGCGGGCCTGGAGCAACGCCTGGCCGATGTGCTGGGCGAGGAGTTTGTGGCGCAGTCCATCCCCGTTGAGTACAACGCCGGGCCGATGCGGGTGATTGGCCGTGCCGGTCTGCCTGACGCAGCCCGTTCGCGCCCCGATCACCAGTTTGCCTATGTGAACGGCCGTTTTGTGCGCGACAAGGTGGTCATGCACGGGGCGCGCAGCGCCTATGAAGACGTGCTGCACGGTCACAAGCAACCGGCCTATGCGCTGTTCATGCAGATCGACCCGACGCTGGTGGACGTGAACGTGCACCCGACCAAGATCGAGGTGCGCTTTCGTGACAGCCGCGCCGTGCACCAGGCCGTGCGCCACGCCATCGAAAACGCGCTGGCCACACCCCGTTCGCACAACCTGAACGATGCGCCCGATGTGCCCGCCAACGACTTCGACCTGAAAGCCCCCGCCCCCAAAGCCCTGCCCGAATCGGCCAGCTGGCAGCAAGGCGGCATGGCCTTTGACCGCCCTGGCCCATCGACTTTTGCCGCACCCAGCTACAAACCGGCAGACTTTGTGCGCCCGCGTGTGGATGGCGAGCAGGCCATGGCCGACCTCAAAGCACTGTGGAACCCGCCAGAACGTAGCGAAGCACTGAACGCGCAAGAACGGCCCAGCCCCGCCTGGCTCCAGACCTCGCATGCACCCGCCTCGCCCGTCCCGACCGGTGCGGCGGACAGCTCGGCAATGTCCTTGACCACCCCGGACTCAGCCCCCACTGCCCTGCCAGAAGGCGACTGGCCGCTGGGCCGCGCCATCGCGCAGCTGCACGGCGTCTACATCCTGGCTGAAAACAAGCAAGGCTTGGTGGTGGTGGACATGCACGCCGCGCACGAACGCATCGTGTACGAGCGTTTGAAAAACCAGCTCAACGCCACCGGCGAAGATGGCCCGCGCATCGCCAGCCAGCCGTTGCTGATTCCGGCCACCTTTGCCGCCAACCCGACCGAAGTGGCCACCGCCGAGAGTTGCGCCGACGTGTTGACCCAGCTGGGACTGGAAATCTCGCCCTTGTCGGCCAAAACCCTGGCCGTGCGCGCCGTGCCCACCAGCCTGGCGCAAGGCGACGCCGTAGAGCTGGCCCGCAGTGTGTTGGCCGAACTGGCGCAACACGATGCGAGCACCGTGGTGCAGCGCGCTCAAAACGAAATTTTGGCCACCATGGCCTGCCACGGCGCGGTGCGCGCCAACCGTCGCCTGACCCTGGACGAAATGAACGCCCTGCTGCGCCAGATGGAAGAGACCGAACGCTCCGACCAGTGCAACCACGGCCGCCCCACCTGGCGGCAGATGACGATGCGGGATCTGGATGCCTTGTTCTTGCGGGGCCGCTGATGGCGCACGCCTCCGCCTCAACCCATCCGCCCATGACGCCCCCCATCAAGACGATGGACGCCCGGCTGATCATCCTGATGCTGGCCCTGTTGCTGGGCATGCAGGCGGTCACGACCGACATGTACTTGCCGGCTCTGCCCGCCATCACCGACGATCTGGCGGCCGGCATGAGCCAGGCCCAACTGACCCTGACCGCCTTGCTGCTGGCCTTTGGCTTGTCGCAACTCGTGTGGGGGCCTTTGTCGGACCGGTTTGGACGGCGGCCCATTTTGCTGTGGGGCGTGGGGGCTTACGTGCTGGCCTCGGTGATCTGTGTGCTGGCCCCCAGCATCGGCTGGCTGATTGTGGCCCGCGCCGTCCAGGGCGTGGCCATGGGCGCAGGTGTCATGACGGCCCGTGCCGTGGTGCGCGACCTGTTCCAGCCCGTGCAGGGCGCACGCGCCATGTCACAAGCCCTCACCGGATTGGGCATCATTGCCTGTACCTGCGGCCCTGCCGGTGGCTGGCTGACCGACCGACTGGGTTGGCGTCTGGCACTTTTGAGCGTGGCCGCCTTCGGCTTGCTCACCTGGGTGCTGCTGTACCGGCGTTTTGAAGAAACCCTGGCCCAACCCGATCCGCATGCTTTGGTCTTGCGCTCGGTGTGGCGGGCCAATGCCGAAATCCTGCGGCACCCGGTTTTCCGCACCTGGTGCGCCTTGTCGGTCACCACCTACCTCGGCCTGTTCACTTTTCTGGCCAGCTCGTCGTTTGTCTTCATCCGGGCCATGGGCCTGAGCAAAACCCACTACGGTTTTCTGATGCTGATGATGTCTCTGTCGTACATCGTGGGCACTGTTTGGTGCCGCTGGATGCTGCGGCGCACCAGCATCCACCGCACCGTGGCCTTCGGCGGGCTGATGAGCCTGCTCAGTGGCTTGTCCATGACTGCACTGGCCTACACCGGCCAAGGGCAAAGCTGGTATGGCCCCTGGGCCATCATCTTGCCGGTGTGCATCTACATGCTGGGGCATGGTGTGAACATGCCATGCAGCCAAAGTGGTGCGGTCGCCCCCTTCCCTCACCGGGCGGGCACGGCCTCGGCACTCAACGGCTTCCTCATGATGCTGGTGGCCTTTGGCATGGGTGGTTGGCTGGGCCTGCACATGGACACCCCCCTGTATACCCTGGTGCATGGCATGCTGGGCTGGAGCCTGGCCGTCACAGGGATCACCTGGACCTTGGTTCAGCGCCATGGTCGCCCCGTTGAGGTGGCCCCACCACTGTCCACGGCGGCTCAACCATGACACGGCCTGTGGATGCCATCGCCCTGGTGGGCCCCACGGCCGGTGGCAAAACGGCCGCCGCACTGGCCCTGGCCGAAGCCTTGCAAGCCCATGGCGGTGCTGAAATCATCAGCGTGGACTCGGCCCTGATCTACCGGGGGATGGACATCGGCACCGCCAAACCCAGCCGTGCAGAACTGGCCAGCGTGCCGCACCACCTGATTGACACCCATGACCCCTTGCAAAGCTACAGTGCGGCCGAATTTGCCAAGGACGCGACACGCTTGATCACGCAGATCCGGGCACAGGGCAAAACCCCCCTGCTGGTGGGCGGCACCATGCTGTACCTCAAAGCGCTGCTGGAAGGTCTGAATGACATGCCCGCAGCCGACCCGCAAGTGCGCGAACAAATTCAGCAACGCGCCCAAGCCCTGGGCTGGCCGGCCCTGCACGCTGAACTGATGCAGGTCGACCCGATCACCGCAGCCCGGCTGGCTCCGGGTGACAGCCAGCGCATCGGGCGGGCGTTGGAAGTCTGGACATCGACCGGCCAAAGTCTGTCGTCGTTTCACCAACAGGCCAAAGCCCAGTGCCCCGACTGGCATATCCCGGTGATCAGCCTGGAACCGGGTGACCGGGCCTGGCTGCACGAGCGCATTGCGCTGCGCTTTGACCAGATGATGGCGGGCGGCTTCATGGACGAAGTCAGGGCGCTGCGCGCACGCGACGACCTGAACCCCGACCTGCCTTCAATGCGCTGTGTGGGCTACCGGCAAGCCTGGGAGGGTCTGGATGCTGGCTGGCGCGAGGCCGATGTCCGCGAACGCAGCATTGTTGCCACCCGCCAACTGGCCAAGCGGCAAATCACCTGGCTGCGCAGCATGCCTGAGCGGATGGTGGTGGCGGCCGATGCACCGGATGCGCTGCCCCGTGTGCTGGCCATGGCACTCGCGTCACGCACTTGAGCACGGCCTGCGCGGCTCCCAGCATCAGTCGCCGGTCTGTCTGCGACTGGCTTTCAATTGGGAATGCAATGTTTTGCTTTGCAAACGGCGCTGCACGGAACCATAGGTCGGACGGGTGGCTTTGCGTTTTCTGGGCGCTTTGCTGAAGGCCTCCAGCAGTTCATACAAGCGTGCCCAAGCATCGGCTTTGTTGGCTTCCTGGGTGCGGTAAGTCTGCGCTTTGATGACCAGCACACCCTCTTGCGTCAAACGGCTGTCGGGGGTTTGCAGCCAGCGTGTCTTGACGTCTTCAGGCAAACTTGACGCGGCCACATCAAAACGCAACTGAATGGCGCTGGACACTTTGTTGACGTTTTGCCCACCCGGACCTTGGGCACGGATGGCCGTCAGCTCAACCTCGGTCTCGGAAATGCTCAGGTGTTTCATGGGACGGTGGCATCAAATCCAAGCGCGGGCCTGGATGCCGCGCCAAAGCACCGCACCACGCATGCCCTGCGTGACAACTTACTGCAAAGGCCCCTTGAGTCCATCAGGCACGGGCAGAGGCAACACTTCGATGCCCTCTTCCAGCAAGGCCTCGGTTTCTTCATGGCTGGCCTGTCCCCGAATGTTGCGTTCTTCGGTTTCACCGTAATGGATCTTGCGGGCCTCTTCGGCAAACCGGGAGCCCACGTCTTCGGTATTGGCCATGACGTGGCGCACCATGTACATCAACGCGGCCTGCATCTGCGCCATGGGATGCACCTCAGACACATCACCGGTTTGTGTGGCCGCCGGAGCCACCGAGCTTGTCGCCGGTGAACCCGTTGCAACCGCAGCCTCACGGGCAGAACCTGTATCCTCGACCACAGCATGAGTCCCGTGGCGCAGGTTCAGACGAGGAGCCGAGAGCTTTTTGGTGATCTCACTGTCATTGCACACAGGACAGGTGAGCAAGCCCTGCGATTGCTGAGCTTCGTAATCATCCTGGGAGCCAAACCAGCCTTCAAAGCTGTGACCTGAGCGACATTGCAAATCAAGGACTTTCATGCCGGCCTCAGACTGAGACTTGCCATTGAAGCGGCCAGTCGCCGGACAACACGTTGTGCAGCCAGAACGCACCCGTCAGCGTTTTGCCGTCTGTCACCTGACCATCGCGACACCAGCTCATGAGCTCTTGCGGACTGGCTAGGAACACGTCGAGAAATTCTTCGTCATCAAGCTGGCGAGTACCGAGCGTCAATCCCCGTGCAAACCAGATCTCGATGACTTCAGTCGAGTAAGCGATGACCGGGTGCAACACCCCGGCCCTGGCCCATTGAGTGGCGCGGTAGCCGGTTTCTTCAAGGAGTTCGCGCTGAGCACACACCCAGGGGTCTTCGCCCGGGTCGAGCTTGCCCGCAGGAAACTCGATCATGACCTGCCCAACGGGATATCGGTATTGCCGCTCCAGCACCAGGCGCAAGCCATCTGCAGTTTCCAGCAAAGGAATGACCATGACCGCACCAGGGTGCACCACATATTCACGCATGGCCGTGCCTTGGTTGGGCAAACGCACCGTGTCGCGAAAAGCGTGCAAAAAGTTCCCTTTGAGCAGCTCGTGCTGCGCGATGCGATGCTCGATCAAATGATCGTCAGACATGGGGGAATGCGAAGGGCCTGGCGACTGAAATGCCTCAGTGCGGGCGGTGCATCAGGTACCGGTAGACAAAGCCGGGAAAAGCCAGCGTCACAAACATGGTGCCTGTGATGGCATAAAACTCCCACCCCTGTGGGGCGATTTGTCCGGCGTGGTTTTCAAACGCCAACCCCAGAGCACCCACCACAAAATAAAGCAGCACCAGTTCCGCCAGGCGAAAGGCCAGGGGCTTGGTGCTGCGTTGCGGACCGACCAGCAAGAGGCGCTGGTTGGCAAATGGCAGATTGGCAGCCAGCAAAGCCAGCGTGATCAAGATGCCGATTTGCCAAGATTGAGACATGGTCAGATGGCCAGCATGCGAGCGATGGCGTCAGCGCACAGGGCCATCAATGCGCCAGGCATCATGCCCAAGACCAGCACCAACAGGCCATTGATGGAGAGCACCACACGCACGTCAGACGATGCTGAAACGGTGGTGGCAGTGACCGGCTCATCAAAGTACATGACCTTGACCACGCGCAGGTAATAGAAAGCGCCGATCAGCGACATGAAGACCGCAAAGATGGCCAGACCAATGTAGAAGCCCTGCCCCGAAGCAATCAGCGATTGCAGCACAGCCAACTTGGCATAGAAACCGACCATGGGCGGAATACCGGCCAGCGAGAACAGGCAAATCGCCATCACGCCTGCATAGAGCGGGCTGCGCTGGTTGAGACCAGCCAAATCGCTGATTTCTTCGCTTTCAAAGCCTTGACGAGCCAGCAACATGATGATGCCGAAGCTGGCCAAGGTGGTCAGCACATAGCCAACGATGTAGAACATGGCCGAGCTGTAGGCGTTGGCTGCCAATGTGGTCTGGCCGTTGATGACGCCTGCAACGAAACCCAGCAGCACAAAACCCATCTGCGCAATCGTGGAGTAAGCCAGCATGCGCTTGAGGTTGGTCTGTGCGATGGCCGCCAGGTTACCAATCACCAGCGAACCAATGGCCAGGAACGCCAGCATTTGTTGCCAGTCGATGGCCAAGGGCAACAAGCCCTCCACCAGCAGGCGGATCATGATCGCAAAGGCCGCCAGTTTGGGCGCGCCACCAATCAGCAGCGTGGCTGCGGTGGGAGCACCTTGGTAGACGTCAGGAATCCACATGTGGAAGGGAACGGCACCGATCTTGAAGGCCAGACCCGCCACGATGAACACCAGTCCAAACACCAAGACCTGATGGTTGACCTGGCCAGAAGCAATGGCCTTGAGCACAGAAGCCAATTGCAGACTCCCTGTGGCACCGTACATCATGGACATGCCGTACAGCAGGAAGCCCGAGGCCATCGCGCCCAGCACGAAGTATTTCATGGAGGCTTCCGTGGCCTGCGTGTGATCGCGGCGCAAAGCCACCAAAGCGTAGCTCGAGAGGGTCAACAGTTCGAGGCCCAGGTAAATGACCAGGAAGTTCTGGCCCGAAATCATGAAGCTCATGCCGATCAAGGCGAACATGCTGAGGCTGAACAATTCACCGCCACGCAACATGTCACGGTCTGCGGCATAAGGACGCGAATACACCAGCGTCACCATCACGGCGATGGTGGCAAAGCACTTGAGCCAGTGGCCCATAGGGTCACTGACCACCAGATTGCCAAAACCGTACAGGGTTTGACCGGCGTCGGCATACAAGGCATGCAACCATGCCACACCGCCCAGAGACAACAACGTCAAGGCATAGGTTGCCGTACGCTTGGGGCTTTTCACGAACAGGTCGGCCAGCGCGATCACGCAGGCCATGACCAGCAACACGATTTCCGGATAGATCGTCATCCAGCTGCTTGTGTCCATCATCTGTATTCTTTCTATTCTTCTGTTCGTTACTGGGGCAATTTGGACAATGCCACATGCTTGAGCAAGTCAGCCACCGAAGTGTCCATCACGTCTGTGAAAGGCTTGGGGAACAAACCCATGTACAGCACAGCGATGGCCAGCAGCGCCATGATGGTGAATTCGCGGGCATTGATGTCCGTGAGTTCCTTGACGTGGTCGTTGGCCACAGGACCAAGGTACACGCGTTTGAACATCCACAAGGTGTAGGCTGCACCAAAAATCAGGGCCGAGGCAGCCAGTGCACCGATCCAGAAGTTGAATTTCACAGCCCCGAGGATCACCATCCACTCGCCCACAAAACCGGCCGTGCCTGGCAAACCGCAGTTGGCCATCGAGAACAACAGTGCAAACGCTGCGAACTTGGGCATGGTGTTGACCACACCACCGTAACTGGCGATTTCACGCGAATGCACGCGGTCGTACAACACGCCGATCGACAGGAACATGGCAGCCGACACAAAACCGTGCGCGATCATCTGAACAATCGCGCCAGACACGCCCAGCGGATTGAAGATGAAAAAGCCCAGCGTGACAAAACCCATGTGCGCCACCGACGAGTAGGCCACCAGCTTTTTCATGTCCTGTTGGACCATGGCCACCAGACCCACGTAGATCACGGCCACCAGTGACAACACGATCATCAGGGTGCCCCACTCGCGTGCGGCATCGGGTGCAATGGGCATAGAAAAACGCAGGAAACCGTAGGCACCCAACTTGAGCATGATGGCTGCCAGCACAGCGGAGCCACCTGTAGGCGCTTCCACGTGAACATCAGGCAACCAGGTGTGGACAGGCCACATGGGCACCTTGACCGCAAAAGCCGCAAAGAAGGCAAAGAAAAGCAGCGTCTGCACAGTGCCCGACAACGGCAACTTGTGCCATGCCTGGATGTCAAAACTGCCATTGGATGCGGTGTACAGATAAACCAGCGCAATCAGCGTCAACAGTGAACCCATCAGGGTGTACAGGAAGAACTTGAAGGCGGCGTAGATCTTGTTCGGACCACCCCAGATACCGATGATCAAGTACATCGGAATGAGCGTGGCTTCAAAAAAAACATAGAACAGAATGCCGTCCAAGGCACTGAACACGCCAATCATCAAACCCGACAGGATCAGGAAGGCGGCCATGTACTGGTTGACTTTGCGGGTGATGACTTCCCAGCCCGCAATCACCACGATCACATTGATGAAGGCGGTCAGTAACACAAACCACAAGGAGATGCCGTCCACACCCAGGTGGTAGTTCACATTGAATCGCTCGATCCAGGTGAATTTTTCAACAAACTGCATGGCCGAAGTGCCGAGCTGAAAGCCCGAGTACAGCGGCAATGTGACGAGGAAGCTGACGACAGAGCCGATCAGGGCCAACCAGCGCACGGCAGTGGCTTGGCTGTCACGACCGAAGGCCAGCAAGATGACGCCGAAAGCAATCGGCATCCAGATGGCAAGGCTTAACAATCCCATTTTTATATCGTCCTCAAAATCGTTAAGCGAGCCAGACGAAGTACGTCATCAGCGCGAACACACCCAAAATCATCACCAGGGCATAGTGGTACAGGAAGCCGGACTGGAACCAGCGCACGATGCCGGCAAACCAGCCCACCACTTTCCATGAACCGTTGACCAACAGGCCATCGATCAGGGCACGGTCACCGACCTGCCACAAACCGGTGCCCAGCAAACGGGCACCACGGGCCAGGATGTTTTCGTTGATCCAATCAAGGAAATACTTGTTCTCAAGCACCACGATCAGCGGACGCAGGGCGCGGGCAAAGAAAGCAGGCACTTTGGGGTTGATCAGGTACATGTACCAGGCCACCACCACGCCCGACAAGGCCAACCAGAATGGTGCCGTGCTCAGGGCATGTTTGGCCATGGCCACAGGGCCGTGGAAGGCCTCAGCCATTTCGACCATCACGGGGTGCTTGTCAGCATTGACAAAAATCACGTCCTTGAAGAACTCGCCATAAAGCATGGGCTCGATCGTCATGTAACCAATCACCACCGAGGGGATGGCCAGCAGGATCAACGGCACGGTGACCACCCAGGGCGACTCGTGGGGCGCATGGTGATCGTCGTGACCATGGTCGTCATGGTGACCGTGGTGGGCATCGGGGTTCTGGTCGTAACGTTCCTTGCCGTGGAAGACCAGGAAGTACATGCGGAACGAGTAGAAGGCAGTCACAAAGACACCGGCCAACACCGCGAAGTTGGCAAAACCGGCGGCAGGCAAAACGCTTTCGTGGACAGCTTCAATGATGCTGTCCTTGGAGTAGAAACCCGAGAAGAACGGCGTGCCGATCAGGGCCAGAGAGCCCAGCAAGGAAGTAATCCAGGTGATGGGCATGTACTTGCGAACGCCCCCCATCCAGCGGATGTCTTGGTTGTGGTGCATGCCCATGATGACGGAACCGGCACCCAGGAACAGCAAGGCCTTGAAGAAAGCGTGTGTCATCAGGTGGAACACGGCCACCGAGTAGGCTGAAGCACCCAGCGCCACAGTCATGTAGCCCAGTTGCGACAGGGTGGAATAAGCGACTACACGTTTGATGTCGTTCTGGATGATGCCCAGGAAGCCCATGAACAGCGCCGTGATGGAGCCGATCACCATGATAAAGTTCAAAGCGGTGTCAGACAATTCGAACAGCGGTGACATGCGGGCCACCATGAAGATGCCTGCCGTCACCATGGTGGCGGCGTGGATCAGCGCGGAGATGGGGGTTGGGCCTTCCATTGAGTCAGGCAACCAGACATGCAAGGGGAACTGGGCCGACTTGCCCATCGCGCCGATGAACAGGCAAATGCAGATCACGGTGATCAGCATGGCGTCCTGGCCAAAAACGTACCAGGGAAATTCGATGGCAGCCAATTCATTGGCCTTGGCGAACAATTCGGTGTAATTGAGCGTACCCGTGTAGGCTGCGATCAAGCCAATGCCAAGAATGAAGCCGAAGTCACCGACACGGTTGACCAGGAAGGCCTTCATGTTGGCAAAAATGGCGGTCGGCTTGTTGAACCAGAAGCCGATCAGGAGGTAAGACACCAGGCCCACAGCTTCCCAGCCAAAGAACAGCTGCAACAGGTTGTTGCTCATCACCAGCATCAGCATGGAGAAAGTGAACAACGAGATGTAAGAGAAGAAGCGGTTGTAGCCTTCATCTTCTTCCATGTAGCCGATGGTGTAAAGGTGCACCATCAGCGACACGAAGGTCACAACGCACATCATCATGGCGGTGATGCCGTCGATCAGGAAACCCACTTCCATTTTGAGCCCCCCCACCACCCTCCAGGTGTAGAGGGTTTCATTCACGCGGGCACCATCGATGACGTTCTTGAGCGTCATGACCGACAAAACGAAGGCCACCAGCACGCCCAGAATGGTCAGGGTGTGGGTCAGGCGACGACCGATCCAGTTGCCACCAAAACGGGTACCAAAAAGACCGGCCAGCGTGGAGCCCACGAGGGGCGCAAGAGGCACAGCCAGCAGTGTGCTTGCATTGAGGGTTTGACTCATATTCTTATTAACCCTTGAGCGAATTGAGTTCGTCCACGTTGATGCTGTTCTTGTTGCGGAACAACAGCACGAGGATGGCCAGACCGATGGCCGATTCGGCAGCAGCAACGGTCAGGATGAAAAACACGAACACTTGCCCGTGCATGTCACCCAGGTAGTGCGAGAAGGCCACAAAGTTCATGTTCACAGCCAGCAACATGAGTTCAATGGCCATGAGCAAGACGATCAGGTTCTTGCGATTGAGGAAAATGCCAATCACGGCCAATGCAAACAGCATGGCGCCGAGCGACAGAAAATGTCCGAGAGTCAGGGCCATCACTTGTTCTCCTGTGCAGCTTCAGGGGCCACGGGTGCGGGGGCAGGCTGCGTTGCCGCCACCTTGACCACGTGCAGGCGATCTGCCGCACGCACACGTACTTGAATCGCGGGGTTGATGGCCTTGCTGTCCTTGCGTTGACGCAACGTCAGCGCAATCGCAGCCACCATGGCCACCAGCAAAATCGCGGCAGCGATCTGAATGGGCATCAGGTAGTCTGTGTAAAGCAGAATACCCAGCGCTTTCGCATTGGACACAGGTGCAGCACCTGCCGCGGCCACCACTTTGGTGGCATCGGTCATGCGGAAACCGCTCATCAACACAGCCGCCATTTCGAGTGCCACGACAGCACCCAAAGTGGCCGCCAGCGGAAAGTTCTTCCAGAAGCCCTGTCGCAGGGTATCGATGTTGATGTCCAGCATCATCACCACGAACAGGAACAACACCATCACCGCCCCCAGATACACCAGAACCAGGGTGATGGCGAGGAATTCGGCATTGAGCAGCAGCCAAACGGCTGAGGCCTGGGAAAAGGCCAACATGAGGTACAGCACTGCATGCACGGGGTTGCGCGCTGTCACCACCCGGAAGGCTGAAAACAGCAGCACCACCGAGAAGAGGTAGAAGAAACCGGTCTTGACGTCCATAGGTCTGTCTTTTTAAATGTTCAGGACTGGGCCACGTTCAACGGTAAGGAGCGTCGGCCGCTTTGGCTGCGGCGATCTCTTTTTCGTAACGGTCACCCACAGCCAGCAACATGTCCTTGGTGAAGTACAGGTCGCCACGTTTTTCGCCGTGGTATTCAAAGATTTGCGTCTCGACAATGGAGTCCACCGGGCAGCTTTCTTCGCAGAAGCCGCAAAAGATGCACTTGGTCAAGTCGATGTCATACCGTGTAGTACGGCGTGAGCCGTCTTCGCGCTGACCTGCTTCAATGGTGATGGCCATTGCAGGACAAACGGCTTCGCACAGTTTGCAGGCGATGCAGCGCTCTTCCCCGTTGTCATAACGGCGCAGAGCGTGCAATCCACGAAAGCGTGGCGACAGCGGTGTCTTTTCTTCCGGGAATTGCACGGTCACCTTGCGGGCAAACGCATAACGTCCGGTCAGGGCCATGCCCTTGAGCAACTCCACGAGCATGAAGCTCTTGAAGAAGTCCTTGATGGAGAAGGAGGAAGCAGTCATTGTTGTCATGATCGGAGGCCGCTTATTTCCAGATGTTCCAGGGCGAGAACAACCATGCACCCACCACCAGCAGCCACACCAGGGTGACCGGAATGAAAATCTTCCAGCCCAGACGCATGATCTGGTCATAACGGAAGCGCGGGAAGGTGGCGCGAATCCAGATGAACATGGAAACAACCACAAAAGTCTTGATGCCCAACCAGATCCAGCCTGGCACCATGTTGAACAGGGCGTTGTCAATCGGAGACAACCAACCACCCAAGAACATGATCACCGCCAGAATCGACACCAGCCACATGCTGGCGTATTCGGCCAGGAAAAAGATCGCAAAGCCCATGCCCGAGTATTCGACCATGTGACCGGCCACAATCTCGGCTTCGCCTTCGACCACGTCAAACGGGTGACGGTTGGTTTCGGCCACGCCCGAGATCAGATAGACCACAAAGATCGGCAACAAGGGCAACCAGTTCCAGGACAGGAAGCTCAGACCCATGCTGGCCATGCTGCCCTTGGCTTGAGCCAGCACGATATCGGTCAGATTCATGCTGCCGGTGACCATCAAGACCACCAGGAAACAGAACCCCATGGCGATTTCATAACTCACCATCTGGGCCGATGCACGCAAAGCGCCGAGGAAGGCGTACTTGGAGTTGGATGCCCAACCCGCGATGATCACGCCGTATACCTCAATCGATGTAATGGCCATCACCAGCATCAAACCTGTGTTGATGTTGGTCAATGCCACTTCAGGGCCAAAAGGAATGGCCACCCACGCAGCCAGTGCGGGCATGATGGCCATGATCGGTCCGAGACGGAACAGGCCTTGACTGGCTGCCGTCGGATTGATCAGCTCTTTGGTCAACAGTTTCAGCGCATCGGCAATTGGCTGCAACAAGCCCATGGGGCCCACGCGGTTGGGACCGTGACGCACTTGCATGAAGCCCAGCAATTTGCGCTCCCACAAAGTGAGGTACGCCACTGCGCCCATCAGCGGAGCCAAGACGGCGACGATCTTGATCAGGATCCACAAAACGGGCCAGACCAATGTGGCCCACCAGGATGCGGCCACCAAGGTCAGGCCGCCGTTGTACAAAGCATCGATCATGCTGTCACCTCCTGGCGAGCGTCTGCAGTCAACTGCAAGGATGGCGCGCGGCGCACGATGCCATCGAGTTGATAAATGGAAGCCACTGCAGGCGTACCGGCTGTTGCAGCCAGATGGATCGCAGCGCGTGTGGCATTGGATTCAGCCAAGGGCTTGGCCTTGGCACGCGCCAACACGTCTTGCGAAGTTTCAAAAGATACGCCAGGCACATCCAAGAGGTTGGCCAGCACTCGCAGCACTTTCCAGGCCGGACGGGTCTCGGCCAAAGGCTTGACGACGGCATGGAAGCTCTGCAAACGGCCTTCGGCGTTGACGAAGGAGCCAGAGGTTTCAGTGAATGGCGCAATCGGCAACAAGACGTCGCTGAAAGCCATGTTGGCCTTGAACGGGCTGAGTGTGACAACCATATCGGCCTGACCCAGCGCCTGAGCCGCGGCACTGCCCGCAGCGCTGTCAAACTCGGGTTCGGTGTTCAACAAGAGGGCAGCCTTCAAGCCACCAGTCAACATTTGACCCGCGTTCTTGCCGCCAGTTTGGGGCTGCGCGCCCACCCACTGCGCACCCACGGTGTTGGCAGACTCGGTCAAATAGCCCACGGTGGCACCGGTTTGTTCAGCGATCCAGTTGGCCAAGGCCAGCAAGCTTGATGCATTGGCATGGTGCGCTGCGGCGTTGCCCAGCAACACGGCCTTGCGCTCACCGCCCAGCAAGGACTTGGCGATGGCTTGGGCTTGCGCTGTGACATTGCCAGCGGCAGGAGCGACAACGCCCTTCTCTGCGGCAACAGCGGCAGCCACATCGGCCAAAGCTTGCGCCCAGCTCGAAGCATCGGTCAGCACAGCTTGTGCCACAGGCATGGCCCAGGCATCAGCGTGACTGAAAGCCGCCTGTGAAGTGATGACGTTCAGTTGAGCGCCATGACGCACCGCGTGGCGCACGCGCAAAGCAAACAGCGGATGGTCCTTGCGCAGATTCGAGCCCACCACCAGCACGCGCTGCAAGGTGGACAGCGATGCGATCGAGGTCCCCAAAGTGCGCACGCCTTCGGCTGCGCCGAATTCGGCGTTGCGCAGGCGGTAGTCGATGTTGTCCGAACCCAGGCCACGCACCAGTGCGCCAGCCAGGTACAACTCTTCCACCGTGCTTTGTGGGCTCACCAGTGCGCCAATGCTGTTGGCACCGTGGTCACGCTGGATGTTCTTCAGGCCGTTGGCCACGTATTCCAGAGCGGTTTGCCAGTCGACCTCTTTCCAAACACCGCCTTGCTTGAGCATGGGCTGGGTCAGACGCTCGGCACCATTGAGGGCTTCATACGAGAAACGGTCACGGTCGGCAATCCAGCACTCGTTGACGTCTTCGTTTTCCAACGGAACCACGCGCATGACCTGGTTGTTCTTCACTTGAACAATCAGATTGGCACCTGATGAGTCGTGTGCTGCAATGGATTTGCGACGTGACAACTCCCATGTGCGGGCGTTATAACGGAAGGGCTTGCTGGTCAATGCACCCACGGGGCAGATGTCGATCATGTTGCCCGACAGTTCGGAATCGATGGTCTTGCCCAGGAAGGTTTCGATCTCGGCGTGTTCGCCGCGGTGGGACATGCCCAACTCCATTTGACCGGCCACTTCCTGACCAAAGCGCACGCAACGTGTGCAATGAATGCAGCGGCTCATCTCTTCCATCGAGATCAACGGCCCCACTTCCTTATGGAAAACCACGCGCTTTTCTTCTTCGTAGCGCGATTGTGTACCGCCGTAGCCCACTGCCAAGTCTTGCAACTGGCACTCGCCACCCTGATCGCAGATGGGGCAATCCAGCGGGTGGTTGATCAGCAGGAACTCCATGACCGACTTCTGAGCGGTCACGGCCTTGTCGCTGCGGCTGCGCACAATCATGCCTTGCGTTACGGGTGTGGCGCAGGCGGGCATGGGTTTGGGGGCTTTTTCCACATCCACCAGGCACATGCGGCAGCTGGCAGCGATGGAAAGTTTCTTGTGGTAGCAAAAGTGCGGGATATAGGTGCCGACTTTTTCAGCCGCATGCATCACCATGCTGCCTTCGACAACTTCCACCTTCTGACCGTCGAGTTCTATTTCAACCATGGGTCTTCACCGTTTACACAGCGGCACCGACCATGCAGGTCTTGTGCTCGATGTGGTGTACAAATTCGTGACGGAAATGCTTGAGCATGCCGCGCACCGGCATGGCCGCGGCATCGCCCAAGGCGCAAATCGTGCGGCCCATGATGTTGCCGGCCACGCTGTCGAGCATGTCGATGTCGCTGGCACGGCCTTGGCCGTTTTCAATGCGATCCACCATGCGCCACAGCCAGCCCGTGCCTTCACGGCAAGGCGTGCACTGTCCACATGATTCGTGTGCATAGAAATAGGACAGTCGGGCCAGCGCCTCGACCATGCAACGTGTGTCGTCCATGACAATGACCGCACCCGAACCCAGCATCGAGCCGCCCTCTTTGGCAATGCTGTCATAGTCCATGGTCAGCGTCATCATCAAGTCGCCCGGGATCACAGGCGATGAAGAACCACCAGGGATCACGGCTTTGAGTTTGCGGCCCCCACGCACGCCACCGGCCAATTCAAGCAGCTTGGCAAACGGCGTGCCCATGGGCACTTCGTAGTTGCCGGGACGCTCGACATCACCGCTGACCGAGAAGATCTTGGTGCCACCGTTGTTGGGCTTGCCTGCTTCGAGGTAAGCCTGACCACCGTTGCGAATGATCCAGGGCACTGCCGCGAATGTTTCGGTGTTGTTGATGGTGGTGGGCTTGCCATAGAGGCCAAAGCTGGCAGGAAACGGTGGTTTGAAACGAGGTTGGCCTTTTTTGCCTTCCAGAGATTCAAGCAACGCCGTTTCTTCACCGCAGATGTAGGCACCGAAACCATGTGATGCATGCAACTGGAAGCTGAACGACGAGCCCAGAATGTTGTTACCCAGATAACCAGCAGCACGGGCCTCTTCCAGAGCAGCCTCAAAACGCTCGTAAACCTGGAAAATTTCGCCGTGGATGTAGTTGTAACCCGCGCTGATACCCATGGCATAGGCGGCAATGATCATGCCTTCAATCACCGTGTGGGGATTGAACATCATGATGTCACGGTCTTTGCAAGTACCTGGCTCACCTTCGTCCGAATTGCACACCAGGTACTTTTGACCTGGGAACTGGCGAGGCATGAAGCTCCACTTCAGACCTGTAGGGAAACCCGCACCACCACGACCGCGCAGACCGGATTCCTTGACTGTGGCGATCACCTGATCTTGCGTCAGGCCTTCACCGCCATCCTTGCCAAGAATTTTGCGCAAAGCGGCATAACCACCACGTGCTTCGTAATCCTGGATGCTCCAATTAGATCCATTGAGACCCGCATAAATTTGGGGGTTGATGTGGCGGTCATGGAAGCAGGTTTCCACGCCGGTGGCCTGGAATTGCGTGAGGATTTGTTCGACTTTCATCAAGCGGCCTCTGCTTTCTTCAGGCTGTCGACGAGTTGATCCAGTTTTTCATGGCTCATGAAACTGCACATGTGGCGGTCATTGACCAGCATGACCGGCGCATCGGCACAAGCACCTTGGCACTCGCTGGGCTGCAAGGTAAACAGGCCATCCGCCGTGGTCTCGCCAGAGTGCACGCCCAATTTGCGCTCCAGGTGTTCGAGGGCCTTGTGGCCTCCACGCAACTGGCAAGGCAGATTGGTGCAGACGTTCAGCTTGAACTTGCCCACCGGCTTTTGGTTGTACATGTTGTAGAAGGTGGTCACCTCATGGACCGCCATCACCGGCATGTCCAGGTATTCGGCCACGACCTGTTCGCTGTCGGGGCTGACCCAACCTTGTTCTTGCTGAACAATCGACAGACAAGCCATGACGGCTGACTGCTTTTGATCCGCAGGGAACTTGGCAACTTCACGCGCAAAGCGTGCTTTGGTTGACTCAGAGATCATCGGTCAATCTCTCCAAAAACAATGTCCATGGTGCCGATGATGGCGACCGCGTCGGCCAGCATGTGGCCTTTGGCCATCTCATCAAGCGTGGCCAGATGGGCGAAGCCCGGGGCACGAATTTTCAAACGGTAAGGCTTGTTGGCACCGTCACTGACCATGTAGATGCCGAACTCCCCCTTGGGGTGTTCGACGGCTGCATAGGCTTCGCCTTCGGGCACACGGAAACCTTCAGAGAAGAGCTTGAAGTGGTGGATCAAGTCTTCCATGTTGGACTTCATGCCTTCGCGCGCTGGCGGTGCAATTTTGTGGTTATCCGTGATAACCGGGCCGGGGTTGGCACGCAACCAAGCCACGCATTGCTGGATGATGCGATTGGATTCACGCATTTCCTGCACACGCACCAGGTAGCGGTCATAGCTATCACCGGTCTTACCCACAGGAATGTCGAATTCGACCTTGTCGTAGGCATCGTAAGGCTGGGTCTTGCGCAAATCCCAGGCAAAACCGGAACCACGCAGCATCGGACCAGTCATGCCCAGATTCAAGGCACGCTCGGGCGGCACAACACCAATACCGACCGTACGCTGCTTCCAGATACGGTTGTCGGTCAAAAGGGTTTCATACTCATCCACACACTTGGGGAAGCGCTGAGTGAAATCGTCAATGAAGTCGAGCAAGGAACCCTGGCGGTTTTTATTGAGTTGCTCAATCGCCTTGGCGTTTTTGACTTTACTGACCTTGTATTGCGGCATGCTGTCAGGCAAGTCGCGATACACACCACCTGGACGGAAATAGGCTGCGTGCATGCGTGCACCCGAGACCGCCTCGTACATGTCAAACAGGTCTTCACGTTCACGGAAGGTGTAAATGAGGATGGTCGAACTGCCGCAATCGTTCCCGTGCGATCCCAGCCACATCAAATGGTTCAGGATGCGGGTGATTTCCGAAAACATGACACGGATGTACTGCGCGCGCATCGGCACTTCCAGCCCCAACATCTTTTCGATGGCGAGGCAATATGCGTGCTCGTTGCACATCATCGACACATAGTCGAGACGATCCATGTAAGGCAACGACTGGATGTAGGTCTTGTGCTCGGCCAGTTTTTCGGTGGCACGATGCAGCAAGCCGATGTGCGGGTCGGCGCGTTGCACAACCTCGCCATCCAACTCCAGCACTAAGCGCAACACACCGTGCGCAGCTGGGTGCTGCGGCCCGAAGTTCAACGTGTAATTTTTGATTTCGGCCATATCAGTTCAGGCCTCCGTAGTGTTCTTCACGGATGATGCGTGGGGTGATCTCACGCGGCTCTATGCTCACGGGCTCGTACACCACGCGACGGCGTTCGGCGTCGTAGCGCATTTCGACATGACCCGACAAAGGGAAATCCTTGCGGAAAGGATGCCCAATGAAACCGTAATCGGTCAGGATTCGGCGCAAATCGTTGTGACCTTCAAAAACAATGCCGTACAAATCAAAGGCTTCGCGCTCATACCAATTGGCCGAATTCCACAAATCATTGACGGAAGCCACCAAAGGCAGATCATCATCAGGGCACAGCACTTTGACACGGACGCGCTGATTGAGGCTCACGGACAACAGGTGAACCGTGACGCCAAAACGGGGGCCATCGGTGCCCACTTCACGGTAAGTGGAGTAGTCCACACCAGCCAGATCAATGAGTTGCTCAAATTGGCAGCCGACAGCCGTCTGCAGGGTCTGCATCACGCCATGGTATTGGCTGGCATGCACATGAACCGTCACCTCACCCAATGCGAGGGTGATGGCAGAAACACGATCACCCAGCACAGTGGCCAGGGAGGCTTGCAAATCTTCAGGGCGAATGGCGAAATCAGTCATCTTCATCCCCCCCTTCAAGCACGCGCAATCGTGTGTGTGCGACGAATTTTTTGCTGCAGCTGGATGATGCCGTAAATCAAGGCCTCGGCCGTAGGCGGGCATCCTGGCACATAAACATCCACAGGCACAATGCGATCACAGCCGCGCACCACGGAATAGCTGTAGTGGTAATAGCCCCCTCCATTGGCACAAGAGCCCATGGAGATCACCCAACGGGGCTCAGACATCTGGTCGTAGACCTTGCGCAAAGCGGGCGCCATCTTGTTGCACAAAGTGCCCGCCACGATCATCAGATCAGCCTGACGCGGACTGGCACGGAAGACTTCAGCGCCAAAACGCGCCAAGTCATAACGGGCCGTGGCCGAATGCATCATCTCCACCGCGCAGCAGGCCAGACCAAAGGTCATGGGCCAAAGCGAACCGGTCTTGGCCCAATTCACCACCGAGTCGTAGCTCGTGGTGATAAAGCCTTCCTTCATCACGCCTTCAATCATTTTTTATCCTCAAGCAGGCTGAATGCTGTTACGTCTGTGCGGACAATCATTCCCAATCCAGGGCACCCTTTTTCCACTCGTAGACAAAGCCTACGACCAGAATGGTCAGAAAAATCACAACGGCCACAAAGCCAGCCACACCCACCTCCTTGAGCGCAACCGCCCAGGGAAACAGAAATGCGATTTCCAGATCAAACAAGATGAACAAAATGGCCACCAGGTAGTAGCGCACATCAAACTTCATCCGCGCGTCTTCGAAAGCCTCGAAACCGCACTCATAAGGGGAATTTTTCTCCGCGTCAGGCTTGTTGGGGCCAAGGATGTAGCCCAAAACCTGGGGAATGATGCCGACAGAGATGCCGACCAAAATGAACAAGAGGATGGGAAGGTATTGGTCGAGGTTCATCTTGAGACTTTCGGATCACCGAATAAGCAACCCAAGTACAAAACCCGGGTTGCTTTGATTGTCTGGTGCCGTCGGCGAGACTCGAACTCGCACAGCTTTCGCCACTACCCCCTCAAGATAGCGTGTCTACCAATTTCACCACGACGGCAGGATGCTTTGTCCAGTTTCGCTTGAGGCACATCTGTCGACGTTTTCGCTCTCCGGACAATCCCGTAGTTTACTCTGAAAAACCGACCATTACCTTTCAGAAAACAGGAAATTTGTGCACAGCAACAAATCTTGTATGAAGCTTACTTAGAAGGTGCAACAGGCACGGCATTCACAGGCTGGTTGCCAGGAATTTGTGCTGCAGAACTGTTGTCCGGTGCAGGCACTGCGGGCGCGGTCACTGGCACAGATTCCAGGACGCTGCCTGACGATGCAGGACGGGTGTTGCCCAGATAAGCCAGCAACAACGTGCACACAAAAAACACAGCGGCCAAGACGGCGGTGGTACGCGACAGGAAGTTAGCCCCACCTGTCGCACCAAACAGACTGCCCGATCCACCACTGCCAAAAGCAGCACCCATGTCTGCACCCTTGCCGTGCTGCACCAGGATCAAGCCAATCATGGCCAAGGCCGACAGCATCTGCACCACCAGGATCAAAGTCATCACAAAACTCATCTCAACACTCCAATATCAATCAAAAACAAAAGCCTCAGCAAGAAGCTGCGCTCAAAATACTCAAAAAATCAGGTGCCTTCAATGCTGCACCACCGATCAAACCACCATCGATATCAGGCTGAGCCAACAGAGCCGCAGCATTGGCAGCATTCATGCTGCCGCCATACAAAATGGCAATACGATCAGCATGCGCACTGGCCGCCTGCAGCTGCTTGCGCAACAAGGCATGCACAGCTTGCGCTTGCTCAGGCGCAGCTGTCAGTCCTGTCCCAACGGCCCAAACAGGCTCATACGCTACAACGATTTCACTGATGCAGTGACCATTGGTGTGAATGACCGCAGCCAACTGCCGCTTCACCACGGCTTCAGTTTGCCCTGCCGCCCGCTCGGCATGCGTTTCACCCACGCAGACAATCGGGGTAATCCCCCCAGCCAGAGCGCGCTGCGCCTTGGCAGCCACGAGCGCATCGCTCTCGGCTTGGTATTGACGGCGCTCTGAATGACCCACAATGCAATAGCGCACCCCAAAATCACGGAGCATGGATACCGACATCTCGCCCGTGTACGCACCCGATTCATGCGCAGAAACATCCTGAGCACCCAGCGCCATGCTGGAATTCGACAAGAGCCCCTGCACTTGCGACAAATAAGGCGCAGGCACGCACACCGCCGCCCGACATGTCACGGCAGACATACCTGCCTGGATCTGATCAAGCAGCGCGGCATTGAAGGCCAGGCTGCCGTTCATCTTCCAGTTACCGACAATCAGTTTTCGGCTCATTCATGACTCCATGTCAAAACGATTTTGCCCACATGCTGACTGGATTCCATCAATGCATGCGCTTGTGCCGCCCCCGAAGGAAGACCTGACACAGCACTCAAAGCGTCAAAGACACAGTGAATCACCGGCTTGATCCGCCCCGATGACAGCCAAGGCCAAACCTTGTTGCGCAAAGCCATCCCGATAGCCGCTTTGAAAGCCACCGGCCTGGGACGCAATGTCGAACCCGTGATGGTCAACCGCCTGCGCAAAACCAAGCCTGCATTGAACGCGCTTTGCACACCACCCTGAACGGCGATGATGACCAAACGACCATCTTCGGCCAAGGCCTCAATTTCCCTGGCCACATAATCACCCGCCACCATATCCAAGATCACATCAACGCCAGCACCAGCCGTGAGCCGCATGATCTCGGCCACGAAGTCAGTGGTCTTGTAGTTGATGGCATGGTCGGCACCCAGCGCCAAACACGCTTGGCACTTGTCATCAGCACCCGCCGTCACGATCACCTTTGCGCCTGCAGCTTTGGCCATCTGAATAGCCGTCACACCAATGCCACTGGAGCCCCCCTGAATCAACAGGGTTTCGCCTGCTTGCAAGTGGCCACGCTCAAACACATTGCTCCAGACTGTGAAAAAAGTTTCAGGCAGCGAAGCGGCTTGCACATCATCCAGTCCTTGCGGCACCGGCAAACATTGCACCACGGGTGCCACACAAAGTTGCGCGTAGCCACCCCCGGCAACCAACGCACAAACACGGTCACCCACCGATAAGCCTGCATGGGCCATGGCCTCCAGATCACCGGATACCACAACGCCCGAGACTTCCAAACCTGGAATATCCGATGCCCCTGGTGGAACCGGGTAAGCACCTTTACGTTGCAGGACATCCGGACGATTGACACCACTGGCCGAAACGCGGATCAGCAACTCTCCCACCCCGGGCACGGGATCAGGACGCACGGCAGGCACCAGCACGCCGGGTTCACCGTAGCTTTGGATTTCAATGACGTTCATGAGGTTGGCTTTCAGCAGAACTCACAACCGGGAGACGACTTGCGCCCCCCCAGTGCAAACATCACTGCTGTTGCTGTTGCGCACCGTGTGCGGGGCGATCCAGCAAAGCCTTCATCGACAGCTTGATGCGGCCTTTTTCGTCGGTTTCCAGAACCTTGACTTTGACGATCTGGCCTTCGCTCAGGTAGTCGGTCACTTTCTCGACGCGCTCATGAGCGATCTGACTGATGTGCAGCAGACCGTCCTTGCCAGGCAACAGGTTGATCAAGGCGCCGAAGTCCAGGATCTTGGTCACAGGGCCTTCATAGACCTTGCCGATTTCAACTTCGGCGGTGATCTGTTCGATGCGCTGCTTGGCGATGTCGGCCTTGGCACCGTCGGTGGCGGCGATGGTGATCGTGCCGTCTTCTTCGATGTTGATCTGGCAGCCGGTCTCTTCGGTCAGTGCGCGGATGGTTGCGCCACCCTTGCCGATCACGTCACGGATTTTTTCGGGGTTGATCTTCATGGTGAAGAGCTTGGGCGCGAAATCAGACACTTCGGTGTTGGCTTCACTCATGGCTTCTTGCATCTTGCCCAGAATGTGCATGCGGGCTTCCTTGGCCTGGGCCAGAGCGACCTGCATGATCTCTTTGGTGATGCCCTGGATCTTGATGTCCATCTGCAGGGCGGTGATGCCGTTGGTGGTACCGGCGACCTTGAAGTCCATGTCACCCAGGTGGTCTTCGTCACCCAGGATGTCGGTCAGCACCGCAAAGCGGTTGTCTTCCTTGATCAGCCCCATGGCGATACCAGCCACGTGCGCTTTCATTGGCACACCGGCGTCCATCATCGACAGGCAGCCGCCGCAGACCGAAGCCATCGACGAAGAACCATTCG
>JACCDQ010872641.1_pt1 | contig 28382 bp, 23 predicted proteins | sample 7446031 | NCBI WGS metagenome assembly JACCDQ01 (sample SAMN15323442, study PRJNA562643) | freshwater metagenome | isolation source: river surface water | place: USA:Blue River Watershed | collected 2017-08-17 | reverse complement strand
TGTCTGTGGTGGGAGGATTGATAGGTATGCCTGAGATTTTTCATGCTCCGCATCTCTTATCCGATTTTTTAGCCCCGCTTTATGAAGGTTCTAAGGCTGTTTCTCCTGAATTCGGTGGACATCCAATGGAGCATTCAACAGAATGGATGTTGATGGGCATTTCGGTAGCGGCTGCTGCAATTTCTATCTTGATTGCTTTTTTAGTCTATGGAAACAATAAAAATATTCCTGCTGAAGATTCAGAAATAAGTGGATTGCAAAAAGTTATCTATAATAAATATTATGTAGATGAGCTATATCAGGCAATTTTTATAAATCCTACCAAACATTTGTCTCTTTTATTTTCTCAAATTGTTGAAAATAGGGTGGTAGATGGTTTGGTGCGTGGTGTTGCTGGAATGGTAGTATTCTCTGCAGATAAATTGCGTAAGCTTCAATCTGGTGGAATTGGCCTTTATTTGTTTGCCATGGTGATTGGTATTGCAGTTGTTTTAGGAATCAATTTAGGTTATCAAGTTTTGGAAACAATCAAAGTATTTGTGGGAATGAAATAAATTCTCAACGATTACGATTTTTAATAGCATTAAAAAATAATTTCGAATGTTGGCACTTACACTCATATTTATACCTTTAGTTAGCAGCTTGTTGCTATTTGGCTTGAAAAAAAGCTCGGCAGGTCTTGTAAAAAACATAGCTCTTGTTTCATCAATAGCAACATTTTTGGTTGCTCTGACTGCTTTTTTTACATTTCATTCCAATACAACCGAAGAGGTGAAGTTTGTTTGGATGAAAGGATTGAATATTAACTTTCAGCTGTCTTTGGATGGCATTAGTTTGGTGATGGTTTTATTGACGAGTTTTTTAACTCCTCTGATTATTCTTTCCACATTCAAGCAAGAATACAAAAATTCGTATTCGTTTTATGGGTTGATATTATTGACAAGTGCAGCTTTGAGCGGTGTGTTTTTGGCCCGTGATATATTTTTATTTTATTTTTTCTTTGAAGCCGCATTGGTGCCTGTTTATTTCATTGCTGCTCTTTGGGGGGGAAGTAATGCTCCGAAAATAACATTTAAGATGTTTGCTTATACTATTTTCGGAAGTTTATTCATGCTTGTTTCTATTGTATTTTTATACTCAAAAGGTGTCAGTGCTGATTTGGTTCAACTGAATAATACAGCTAAATTATTGTCGCCATCGACTCAAGGATATTTATTTGCAGGTTTTTTTATTGCATTTGCCATTAAGATGCCTCTTTTTCCATTTCATACTTGGCAGCCTGATGCTTATACAGAGTCGCCTACACCTGCTACGATGTTACTTTCGGGCTTGTTGTCGAAAATGGGAGTTTATGGTTTGATACGCATCGCATTGCCATTGTCTCCTTTAGGTTTGGCTGGGCATGCAACTTTTGCCATGGTTTTGTCGGTTGTTGGATTGGTTTATGGTTCTATTATTGCTGTTCAGCAAAACAATATCAAACGATTGATTGCCTATTCTTCTTTTGCACACATGGGATTGATGGCTGCGGGTGTTTTTTCTGCTTCTCAAGAAGGTATTCAAGGGGCGGTTTTTCAAATGCTAGCTCATGGTGTCAATGCTGTCGGTTTATTTTATGTTGTTAAAATTATATTTGATAGAACCGGCACGAGGGAGCTTCATTCTTTAGGTGGCATTACGCAGAAAGCTCCAAAGCTGACAATATTTTTTATGGTAATCATGCTCGGCTCTGTTGCTTTACCTTTGACCAATGGTTTTGTCGGAGAGTTTTTGTTGTTGAAGGCTGTTTATGACAAAAATATGTGGCTTGGGGGCATTGCAGGATTGACTATTATTTTTGGAGCTGTCTATATGTTACGTTTGATGCAACGTTCAATGTTTGGTACATTGTCTGCTTCTACCGAAAATTTTGATGATATCAGTGGTTCTGAAGTAGCGGTGCTTTTACCAATCGTAATCGTAGTATTATTGATGGGTGTTTTTCCGAATTTATTTTTGAAAATAACCGAGCCTGCCGTTAGTGCTTTGTTACAATCAATCAAATAAATTTTAATTCTTGTAATAAATAATGCGTTCTAATTGGCTTTTTGGTTTGAAAGGGCTAATCAATTGATAATATTAACATTCTTATTAAAATTAAGATTTAGAATAATTAACAGATGTATCCGATATTAGTACTCTCAATTTCTGGCTTAGTGACTTTGTTTTTAGGGTTCCTGAAATCAAAGAAAGTTTTACTGCCTGCTACTTTATTGTTCATCCTTTTGGCTTTGTTTTCTGGCTTTGTCGATTGGAATGCTCCGGGTTTATACTTTTATGGTATGCTTGAAGTAAACAATTTGTCAATTGTGTTCAGTTCGATTATTTTATTATCGGCATTCTTAATTATTAGCATGTCAAAAGGTTTTATCGATGACGAACATGCCCAGCCTGCGGAGTATTTGGCAATATTGCAGTTTTCGGTAGTTGGGGCAATTATGATGACTAATTTCCAAAATTTAATCATGCTTTTTGTTGGCGTGGAGATACTTTCTGTATCCATGTATATTCTGACGGGAAGTGATAAGAGAAATTTAAGAGGGAATGAGGCTGCCTTGAAATACTTTTTGATGGGGTCTTTTGCTACGGGTATCATGTTGTTTGGAATAGCGATGCTTTATGGTGCTAATTATACTTTTGATATTTCTGATGCCAAAGATTTGTTGTTACAGCCTTTTACGGATGTTAGACCTGTATTTTTATATGTTGGGGTTTCGTTTTTATTGATAGGGATGTTGTTTAAGGTTTCTGCTGCTCCTTTTCACTTTTGGACACCTGATGTGTACGAGGGAGCTCCAACTCTCTTTACTTCATTTATGGCAACGATTGTAAAAACGGCTGGTTTTGCAGCGATTTATAGGGTTTTGGAAGAGTCGTTCTCGCCTCTTTATAGCTTTTGGTGGGTAATGGTCGTGATGATGGCAATCTTGAGTATGGTTGTGGGTAATATTAGTGCGGCGGCTCAGTCAAGCTTCAAAAGAATGTTGGCTTTTTCAAGTATTTCTCATGCAGGATATATGTTGCTCGCTGTGGTAGGGCTGAATGTCAATTCTGGTTCTTCTGTGGTTTTTTATTCATTGTCTTATTCATTGGCGACGATAGCTGCTTTTGCTGTGTTGATTCTGGTTTCTCAGACACAATTGTTGGATGGTCGTCCAAATGAGGGAATTTCTGTTTTAAATGGTTTGGCAAAGAAAAACTCATTTCTTGCTTTGGTCTTAACAATCTCAATGTTGTCGATGGCGGGAATTCCTCTGACAGCTGGTTTTTGGGCAAAATTCTATGTTTTTGCGGATGTGGCAACTAAGTCGTATTTTTGGCTGTTGATTGTGTCAATATTGATGTCGGCGGTAGGGATTTATTATTACTTCAAACCGATTATCGCTGTTTATATGAAAGAAGCGGAGGAAGATGTCATTGAGATTTCTACTTTTAATAAAATTATTCTCGGACTCCTGTCGTTATTAATCATTGTGTTGGGTGTATATCCTGATTTATTACGTTCGCTAATTTGATTTTTTTCGTTTAGAATATTCCAAAAAATAATAATTTGAAATTTTTTGATAAAATAAAGAACAAAGAACTAAAAGGTTTTATTTTATTCTTTTTGACGGCAATTTTAGGTGCTGGCACTAATTTCATTTCTCAAATACCGTATAAGATGCTCTTTGTTTCTTTAGGATATGGGGATAAGCCAGCATTCAATTTAAGTGTTTTTGCAGGGTATTTAACAGCCACGGTGGTAAGTTTTATCCCCGCAAAAGTTTTTGCATTCTCTGCAAAAGAATCTGGCAATTCCAAACGAGAATCAATCAAATATTTGATAATTGCAGCTGTTGCACTCGGAATTCAGGTTGCGATATCTTCCATTACTTTGGATTATGTCGCCAATCCATTGTTTGCCAAACAATCTCTTTTCTTGAGAGAGAAAGCATCGCACCTCACAGGAATGGGTTTTAGCTTTTTTGCAAATTATTATGGACATAAATTTTTGACCTTTAGAAATACTGGAATTTATGATAAAATTAAGGCAAGGGTCTGAATTTTTGTACTAAAATTAGATATTATTTGTCCTTAATAAGAAATTAAGAAAATTTTAAATATTTTTTAAGAAAATATTTGGAAATTAACTTAAAAAGAACTTAAATTTGTACTGCGTTTTAAACCTTAAAAACAAAATAAAATGAAAAAATTAATCGCAATCTTATTTGTAGCTTCTGTAGCTTCTTTAGCTGCTTGTACTTCTAAACCAGCTGAAACAGCTGATTCTACTGCTGCTGTAGCTGTTGATACTGCTGCTGCTGCTGTTGATACTGCTGCTGCTGCTGTTGATACTACAGCTGCTGCTGATACAACTAAGAAATAATTTTTTTTAAAATTATTGCAGAAAAACCTTGTATTTCGGTACAAGGTTTTTTGTTTTATGCTCTATTCAAAATGAAATCTTGTAATAAGTCAAATAATTGATTCGTAATTATTCGTTCATTTTTAAGCTGAATCGAATCGATTGTATTGATTGGCAAAATTTGTTTGGTGGAGCTTGTCGTAAATACTTCGTCTGCCCCGAAAACTTCTTCCAATGAAATATCTCTTTCGATTAGCTCGTATTTGTCTTTGATTAATTCTAAAATCAATCTCCTAGTTACTCCTTTTAGAATATGGTCTTTGGGTGTACTTATCACCTCGTTTTTAATCATAAATAGGTTGCTTCTGCTCAATTCGCTAATTTTTGCTTGTTGATAAAACAATACATCTGTTGCATTTTGAGCCTTTAATTGTTTTTGAAGGAGCATTAAATGTTTATAATCTGTACTTTTAACATCCGGAAGGTCTCGCTGATACTCGTAAGAAATTACTTTTATTCCTTTTGAATATTCTTCAGGTTTGGGAGAATGAATGTCCTCTGTCAGAATCATAAAATTGGGAGAGACACTAGAAATGCTATTGTCAGAATAACCTCCAGTTAAAATTAATCTTACACCGCAATCCTCTTTTTCTGTTAATTTGATAAGTTCTTGAATGATATCAGAGGTTTGTTGCTTGGACAAAGGAATCTCTAAATTCATTGATTTGGCAGAATTTTCAAACCTTTCCCAATACCAATCCCATAAAAATGGCCTTTTTTTATACGTGCGAAAGTAATCAAAAATGCCATAAGCTCTCAACAAACCCAAATCGTTGATTCCTATGCTTGCTTCTGATATTGGCATTATTTGATTGTTGATATAGCAGAAATGTATCATTGGATAAAGGGTAAGACGGTTTCTAATTTAACACCTCTTGAACCTTTGACGAGAATAAAGCTATTTTCAAGCTTTTTGTCTTGAAGCCAATTATGAAGCGAAAATTTATCGGTAAAATAAAAAGCATTTGGAAGATATTTTAAGGCATAAGACATGAGCGGACCGAATAAAACAACCAAATCAAAAGAAGATTCAGAAATTAGCTTTCCGATGAGTTCATGCTCGGAAGGGGCTTCGTCCCCCAATTCAAACATATCTCCTAAAATAACTACCTTTTGCTTTTCAGTGATTAATTTTTCGAAATTTGATAAAGAGGCTACCATAGACGAAGGGTTGGCATTATAAGCATCTAAAAGAATTTTATTGTTTCCTTGCTCGATGAATTGAGAACGATTATTGTCGGGATTATACTGACAAACAGCTTCATGGGCTAATTCTTTTGGTACGTCAAAATAATCGCCAACAGCCAATGCCGTTGCAATATTTTCAAAGTTGTAACTTCCCGGAAGATGAGTTTTATATAATTTATTCTCAAACGAAAAGACAACGAATGGTGATTCCTCAACCAAAAGGTAATAGCTATCTTCTAAATAGGATATTCTCTCCTTAAAAATACGAGTAGTAGCCATCAAATTGAGCGTTTGATTTTGTGCATTGACAAATACTGTGCCACCGGATTTAGAAAGAAAGTCAAAGAGTTCTCCCTTGCCCTTTTTTACGCCTTCTAATCCTCCGAAGCCCTCCAAGTGAGCCTTTCCTATGTTGGTGATAAATCCGTGCGTGGGTTCGCAGATACTGCACAAATCACGAATTTCTCCTTGATGATTCGCTCCCATTTCGATGACAGCTATCTCGTGTGATTGATTTAAACCCAATAAAGTTAGCGGAACTCCTATATGATTATTTAGATTACCTTTGGTATAATAAGTATTGTATTTTTTTGATAAAACAGCAGCCACTAATTCTTTGGAGGTTGTTTTGCCGTTAGAGCCTGTCATTCCAACTATCGGAATATTGAATTGTTTGCGGTGGAAGTTTGCAAGTTCTTGTAAAGTATATAGGGCATTTCCTACCAAAATACATCTGTCGTCGGTAGCATATTCGGCTTCATCAATAATTACATGGCTTGCTCCTTTGGCGAGAGCCTCTGATGCAAATTTGTTGGCATTGAAATTGTCTCCTTTGAGAGCAAAAAATAAAACCCCTGCTTGTATGTTTCGGGTATCTGTCGAAACGCCAGTGCAGGTTTTGAATATTTGATAAATTTCTGAAATAGACATTTTAGAGAATTATTAAGAAATTTTTATGGAAATTATAAACCCCAAATTTCGCTATTTTAGTGTGGTTTACATAATTTATGCGAGATATTATTGTAAAAGCAGCCATATTTTTCAGGGGATGGCTGCTTTGGTATTGTTTCATGTGCCAAATTAAGGCAAAAATTGTCTAATGTAATTTCTACTTTGTAAGATGGCTTTGGTGATATCCGATGGGCTACCTTCATAAGCTTTATCTTCTACTTCTATCACGACTGGTCCTCTATAACGAACATCCGTTAGGGCGGCGAAAAAAGCTCCCCATCTGACATCTCCCAATCCTGGAAGTTTTGGAGAATGATATTCCAAAGGATTTGCCAAAATCCCTACTTGGTCTAGTTTTTCTTTATATACTTTGACATCTTTCAGGTGGATGTGGTGCAATCGATGTTTGTACTGGTAAATAGGCTTTATCTCGTCCATCATTTGAAAAATCATGTGAGAAGGGTCATAATTAAGTCCAAAAAGTTTTGTTGGGAAAATTTCAAACATTTGATTCCATACAGCTGGAGAAATGGCTAAATTTTTGCCCCCGGGCCATTCATCGTTCGTAAAAAACATCGGACAATTTTCGATTCCAATTTTTATGCCTTCTTGTTCAGCTGTTTGGATGATAGGTTTCCAAAGTTTTTTAAATAGTTCAAGATTGTCGGGGATATTTAAAGAAGGGTTGCGTCCAATAAATGTATTCATTACAGGGATACCCAAAGTATTGCAAGCCCGAATCACCTTTTTGATGTGTTCGATATAAAACTCAGACTTATTTTTGTCGGGGTCTAATGGATTCGGGTAATATCCTAGACCCGAAATACTGATTTTTTTTTCGTGTAAATAATTTTTAATGTAATTGACTTCGTGAGGAAGCAATTGTTCTACATCAATGTGCGTAACGCCAGCATACCTGCGTTGTTCTCCCCCTTCCTTGGGCCAACACATTATTTCCAAACAAGAAAAATCGTGTTCGGCAGCAAAATTAACGACGTGCTCAAAGCCAAAGTCGGCTAAAATAGCACTTACAAATCCAAGTTTTAGCATGAGTTGATAGAATTGATAGTTTGTTTGTCAAAGTTAAGTAAAAATGTTTAGCAGAGAAAAATATAAACTTTTTAAATCTATTTTTAAATTTGATTGTTGTTTAAGTAATTTTAATATAAAATAAACAGTCAATAATTGCTTAAAATGAAAAATATGGCATATTGTTAAGTTTTTGAATATTTTTTCTTATATTTTTTGGAAATGTAAATTTATTTTGTTTAACTTTGATAAAAAAAACATCAACAAGATATGACAGCTATAGAATTTAATTTTGCTATCTCGAAAACATCAAAAATGTTGAAGCCTTTTGCCATGAGGCTAACAAAAGACTATGAAGATGCGAATGATTTGCTTCAGGATACATTGATGAAAGCTTTTTTAAACAGAGATAAGTACGCCGAAGGTACGAATTTAAAAGCATGGCTTTATACCATCATGAAAAATACTTTTATTACGAATTACCAGCGTTCGGTGAAAAGAAATACATTTATAGACACCACTGATAATTTGCATTATATCAATTCATCTGATAGCATGGTAGAAAATAATGCTTACTCTGCTTTTACCATGGAGGATATTCAAAAAGCGGTCGAAAAGTTAGATGAATCTTGTCGGGTTCCGTTTATGATGTATTTCAATGGTTTTAAATATCATGAAATTGCAATAAAATTAGATATCCCGATGGGGACAGTAAAAAATAGAATCCATATCGCACGAAAAGAACTTAAGGATAGCTTACAAATGTATGCTTATTCTAATTGATATATTACGTGATTGAATGGTCATGTAGTTTTGGTTAAAAAAGAGGATGATTCTTAAAGGTTGTATGCTTTGCGTGCAACCTTTTTTCTTTTTTAGGAATAAAATCTGTTTTTCGTTCGGTGTATTTGGTATAAGTACAAAAGATAAATTGTAATTTTGTGAAATATTTCAGCAAAGTATGCAGAATAGCTTCATTGATTTTTTAAAATGATTCTAATGGTAGAAGCTGTTTGAAATCTTAATAATTACTAAAAATGTTAGATAAATTAGAGGCAATCAAAGAAAGATTTGAGGAGGTTTCTCAGCAAATTACTATGCCCGAGGTCGTGTCGGATATGACCAAGTTCACTCGATTGAGCAAAGAGTATAAAGACTTGGAAAAAATTGTACATCAATACAAAAATTATAAAAATGTTCTTTCAAATATAGAGGGAGCAAAGGATATCATTGCCAACGAAAAAGATGAAGAGCTGAGAGAGCTGGCAAAAGAAGAACTAGATACGCTGGTGCCTCAAAGAGAAGCACTGGAGGGTGTGCTGAAGGAGTTGCTGATACCTAAAGACCCGAATGATAGCAAAAATGTGATTTTGGAAATTAGAGCTGGAACAGGCGGAGATGAAGCTTCTATTTTTGCAGGAGATTTATTCAGAATGTATCAGAAATTCATCGAAAAACAACCGGGCTGGTCAATGACCTTACTCGACCATAATGAAGGAACTGCCGGAGGATATAAAGAAATTGTGGTACAAGTGGAAGGAGAAGATGTATATGGAAAACTAAAATATGAGTCGGGGGTGCATCGGGTACAGCGTGTTCCGGCAACAGAGTCGCAAGGCAGGGTACATACTTCGGCAGCAACGGTTGCGGCTTTGCCAGAAGCAGATGAGATAGACCTAAGTATCAATATGAATGATGTACGTGTAGATACATTTTGCTCGTCAGGGGCGGGGGGGCAATCTGTCAATACAACCTATTCTGCTGTCAGAATGGTTCATATTCCTTCTGGAATCACGGTTTCGTGTCAAGATGAACGCTCTCAAATAAAAAATAGAGAAAAGGCTTTGTCGGTATTGCGTTCGAGGTTATATGAAATGGAAATGACCAAGCACAATGAAGCAATTTCTGCCGAAAGAAAGGGGTTGGTGGGGAAAGGAGATCGGTCGGATAAAATCAGAACTTATAATTATGCCCAAAGCCGAGTCACTGACCACCGGATTGGATATACTGTATATAATTTGCCAAGTGTCATGGAAGGAGATATTGGTGGGTTTATCGAGCAATTGAGAATTGCGGATAATGCCGAAAAAATGAAAGAAGGCAGTGCTGTATAATATTTATGGAATTGATTATTTATTTGAATGAAACTTTGTTTAGCAACCAACAACGCACATAAAGTCGAAGAAATGCAGGCTTTGTTAGGTAATAATTTTGAATTATTGACATTGAACCAAATTTCATGTTTTGATGACATCCCTGAAACTATGAATACCTTTGATGGTAATTCATGGCAAAAAGCAAGTTATATCAAGGAAAAATATGGCTTTGATTGTATTGCTGATGATTCGGGTTTGGAAATTGATGCCTTGAATGGCGAACCGGGGGTGTTTTCGGCAAGATATGCTGGAGAGCATGGAAATCATGAAAAAAATATAGCAAAAGTATTGAGCCGGTTGGAAAATGTCGAGCAACGGGGGGCTCAATTTAGATGTGTGATTACTTTGATTCTCAACGGTGCTGTAAATCAGTTTGAGGGTATTGTCCGTGGAAAAATCACTCGTGAAAAATATGGCTCGGAAGGATTTGGCTATGACCCAATCTTTATTCCGGATGGTTTTCATAAAACATTTGCAGAAATGACAATGGAGGAGAAAAATCCCATCAGCCACAGGGGAATGGCAATAGATAAAATGTTAGCGTTTCTTGGTAAAAAATAAGCGGGTAATTGGGATTACTCGCTTATTTCATTCTTATAGGTAAAGTATATTTCCGAGTCTCGGAAAGGTAATCAATTTTTTTCGATACAAAATTGCAATGATTTTTTAAATTAAACTAACACATAGTTGTCCAATATTTGTTCTTCATTAACATTGTTTTTACCTTTGTCGGTAGAATAATGTCAATTTAGGTATAGCATGAAAGTTGAATATGAAAAAATATCTCCAGATTCGGGTAGTTCATTTCGATTAATTCACTGGAAATCGGAAAATGACAGGTATTTTTGGCACTATCACCCAGAATTTGAAATAGTATTTGTGAGAAAAGGCTCAGGTAAATTACATATTGGCGAACATCTGAAAAACTACGAAGAAGGAGAATTGGTATTCATTGGGCCTAATTTGCCACATACGGGGTTCGGGTATGGCGTAATTGGAGAACACGAGGAGATTGTGGTGCAAATCAGAAGTGATTTTTTGGGTGAAGATTTTTTTCAAAAACCCGAATTGCAAGCTGTTGCAGGACTTTTTGAAAAGGCTAAAAGAGGATTGTCTTTTCTAGGAAAAGAACGAAAGGTTGTTGGTCAGAAATTGCTTAAAATGCTAAAAATGAGCCATTTTGAACGATTAATAGAATTGTTAAATATTCTGAATTTATTGGCAAGTGCAAGCGAGTATAAAATTTTAAATTCGGGCGAAAGAAATTTTGATTTCAGCCATAAAGACGAAGATAGAATCAATAAAGTGTATGAATTTGTTGAAAAAAATTATAAAAATGAAATAAATATGCAACAAGTAGCTGATTTGGCAAACCTTACCATCCCTTCTTTTTGCAGGTATTTCAAGAAAATTACACATATTACTTACACCGATTTTGTCAATGAATACCGAATCAATCAGGCTTGTAGGCTTTTACATAGCAATATTTCTATTACAGATGCTTGCTATGGCGTTGGTTTTAACAATATCTCACATTTCAGCAAAATATTCAAGCAAATGAAAGGGAAAACGCCAAGAGAATATCGCTTGGAGCTTCAAATAACCTAAATAAAAAAGGAAAAATTGACTATTTTTTCTGGCAAATTCAATAAAATAATTGCCAATAAATAAGGATTTTGCTAAAAATGAATTTTATTTTCCGTTAATTGAGTTAATCAGTAATTTTACTTCATCAATAAACCAATAAACTCTTCAACAATGAACAATGCACTTTTCGATGTTCCTAAGCCGGTCAATGAGCCAGTCTTGAATTATTTACCCGGCTCTCCCGAAAAAATAGCTTTGAAACAAGCACTTGATGAGGCTCGTAGCAAAGTATTAGAGATACCGATGTATATCAATGGGAAAGAAACAACAACTGAAAATAAAATCAAACTGTCGCCTCCGCATGACCACCAACATATATTAGGCTATGCAAGCGAAGGGGACGCTTCTCATGTAAAAGCTGCAATTGAGGCAGCATTACAAGCAAAAGACCAATGGGCAAACCTCTCTTGGGAACACCGTGCTGGGATTTTCTTAAAAGCCGCTGATTTAATTGCGGGGCCGTATCGTGCAAAAATCAATGCCGCAACCATGCTTGGACAATCTAAAAATGTATTTCAAGCAGAAATCGATGCAGCTTGTGAATTAATCGACTTCTTGCGTTTTAATGTTGCGTACATGCAACAAATATATCAGGGGCAGCCAGATTCTTCTAAAGGTGTTTGGAATCGAACAGAGTACAGACCTTTGGAAGGATTTGTATTTGCTTTGACACCTTTTAATTTTACGGCGATTGCAGGAAATTTGCCAATTTCAGCTGTTATGATGGGGAATGTAAGTGTATGGAAACCAGCATATACTCAAATATATTCTGCCAAAGTTATCATGGATATCCTCATCGAGGCAGGATTACCAGCAGGTGTTATTAATTTGATATATGTAGATGGCCCTCTTGCCGGAGATGTTATTTTTAAACATCCTGATTTTGCGGGCATTCATTTTACTGGAAGCACAAAGGTGTTTCAAACAATCTGGAAAACTATTGGCGAAAATATTCATACCTATAAAACATATCCAAGAATAGTAGGAGAAACAGGGGGGAAAGACTTTGTGATTGCTCACCCTTCGGCATCGGCAGAGGCACTTGCGACAGCCTTGGTAAGGGGAGCTTTTGAATATCAAGGACAAAAATGTTCAGCAGCATCGAGGGCTTATATTCCAACAAATCTATGGGAGGAGGTAAAGCAAAAAATGATACGTGATTTGTCGGAAATGAAAATGGGCGGAACAGAAGATTTTAGCAACTTTATAAACGCCGTAATCGATGAAAAAGCCTACGATAGAATCGTAAATTATATCGAAAATGCTAAAAAAAGTGATAAAGTGACGGTTATTGCGGGAGGAAATGCTGATAAATCTAAAGGTTATTTTGTTGAACCAACGGTGTTGCTAAGTTCGGACCCTCATTATGTTACGATGTGTGAGGAGATTTTTGGACCTGTTCTGACAATTTATTTATACGAGCCAGATTCTTTCGACAAGACCCTTGAACTAGTAGATGCTACTTCTCCTTATGCTTTAACGGGAGCTATTTTTGCCAAAGACAGATATGCGATTGATTTAGCAATGAAAAAATTGGTAAATGCAGCAGGTAATATCTATATCAATGACAAGCCGACGGGGGCTGTTGTTGGGCAACAACCTTTTGGCGGTGCAAGGGCTTCGGGAACAAATGACAAAGCTGGCTCAGTACTGAATTTATACAGATGGGTACAAGCAAGAACCATTAAAGAAACTTTTGTATCTCCCACAGATTATAAATATCCGTTTTTAAATGAGGCTTGATTGATTTATTCGGATGCTGAAAATATGGTTCAGCATCCGAATTTCGAATTATTAAATATAAAAATGATGGAAAACTCTGAAAAACTGAATAAAATAATTGATGCGAGAATGAAGTTGAAAAGCCGATTTGAAGAAAAAATGAGGCTTACTCCTTCTCTGAGTGATTCCAATCCCCTTGGTACTGGTGAAATAAACCGACATGGAATGCCGAAGCTACCCGTTGGGCAATATCAAACAGAGAAATGGCCAGTATTGGATTTAGGATATCATCCTGATATTTCAAAAGATAGATGGAGATTAACTATTAATGGAGAAGTTGAAAATCCCGTAGTATTGACTTGGGAAGATTTTTTGCAATTGCCCCAAACCAATGATACAAGTGATTTTCATTGCGTAACCACGTGGTCGAAAATGGATATGAATTGGCAAGGGGTACGATTGCTAGATTTGGCGGCTTTAGTACAACCCAAAGATACTGTTTCACACATACTTTGCTATGGCTACGATACTTACACCACCAATCTATCGATTGAAGAAGCATTAAAATCTGATGTAATGATTGTACATACGGTAGAAGGACAATCACTGACAAAAGAGCATGGAGGTCCTGCAAGAATGATAACGCCACAATTGTACGCTTGGAAGGGTGCGAAATGGATTAAAAGAATAGAGTTTTTGTCTAAGAATAAACTTGGTTTTTGGGAAGAAAGAGGGTATTCCAATACGGCATATCCTTGGAGAAATGATAGGTATTCTTAATTTTAAATGAGGAGATTTTGGTAAAAATGATTAAAAAAAGCACACAATTATTGATATTATTATGTTTTCCGATGTTGGGTTTTACGCAAGAGTTTTCTGTATCGGATGAAGATGTTTCTGAAATGGATTATTGGGAGAAATCTTTAACCCCCATTGCAGATGTAAATGATGTATTAAAGCATATTTACAATAATCCGTTTAAAGAACAAATGTTGAACAATATTCCAGCGGGGTATCCGATGAAGAAAGAAATATCTATTAATTCTTTTTATGGATTTCGAAATCACCCGGTGCATCGAATGGCTATTTTTCATAAAGGAATTGACCTCAAGGGAAAAACAGGGGAAAATGCGGTGGCTACGGGAAGTGGGGAAGTGATTGATTCTGGTTTTAAGAAAGATTTAGGCAATTTTGTCAAAATAAGGCATTGTTATGGATTTGAATCGATTTATGGGCATTTAAGTGAAGTACTTGTCAAAAAAGGGGCTTATGTAGTCAAGGGACATGTACTTGGAAAAGTAGGGGCAACGGGTATTGTCACAGGGCCACATTTGCATTATACCCTAAAGAAGAATCACCAATATATAGACCCATTTGATTTTCTATTTCTAAATTTTCAGGAGCAACAATTAAGTTCGGGTAATTAAAGTATTTCGATAGCGTCATTGATGACCTCGTGAATTCTTTTTCTAATTTTAAGGGTATTGATTTTATTGTTTGAGGTATTTTGATATACTCGATTTGAAAGAAAAATAAAAATTAATTCTCTTTCGGGGTCAATCCAGCCCACAGTGCCTGTAAAGCCCGAATGACCAAATGTTTTGGGAGATGCCGTGGAGGCAACAATCGGTCGGTCGGCTCCTGATTCTGCTTTGTCCCATCCCAATCCTCGATGGCTTTTTTGGGTGTAATTTTTAGAAAAATGTGGAACGGTACTATTAAAAAGGTATTGTCTGCCCCCATAATAGCCTTTTTGTAGGTTCATTTGAAAAAGCTTGATTAAATCATAAACATTGCTAAACAAGCCCGCATGCCCGGCAACACCCCCCAACAAAGCAGCGTTGGGGTCATGAACAGTGCCTTGTATTTGGGCATTTCTGAATAATAAATCTTTTTCTGTGGGTGCAATGTTCTCTTTTGTAAACCTATTCAAAGGGTTAAATAAGGTAGAATACATGCCAAGGGGTTCATAAAAATTTTGTTCTAAAAATTCATCAATGGGTTGGTTCGTAATTTTTTCAACAATTTTTTGCAAAATCAATAACCCTAAATCGCTATAAATGAATTTATATCCTCCAGATTTGTCATATTGATTGATTAATTTCGACTCTAAAACCCAATTCCAAACAGAGTCTCTTATCATGGGTTTGATAAAAAGGCGTTCACTGACTTGAAGTTTATATTGTGCCGCTTCATCTGTATAGTACTCACTTCTGAAAGTTGTACCCGATTTTGTTTTTTGCCAAAAAGGGACAAAGGCTACCAAACCTGCTTGATGGAGTAAAATATCGCCCACCGAAAGCTGTTGTTTGTTGGTCTGATTCATTTCAGGAAGATAGGCAGAAGCTTTTTCATTGAGGTCAATTTCTCCTCTTTCATTTAGCAACATCACCGCTTGTAGCGTGGCAGATACTTTTGTCATGGAAGCAATGTCGAAAAGAGTTTCCTCATTGATAGGGGTTTCAGATTCGTATTGAAGCCTGCCGAAGCTTTTATGATAAACAACTTTACCTTTTCGGGCAACCAAAACTTGGCAACCAGGAAAAGCCTGACTATTGATTCCTTGAGCTACGATTTTATCAATTTCTTTTAGCTTTTGGCTATTGATGCCTACTCGCTCAGCTCCTCCAAAAGAAACTCTTCCCAAAGATTGCGTGATTTTCCCTGTTCCCATTTTGTAGTCATGAGAAATCGAGACTGGAAGCTTTCCTTTGGCAGCTAATGCACCAAAAATGATTTGAGGCACTACTCGCTGTGCTTCGGGTTGGTCTTCGTAACCACAAATCAAGTTGGGAACGTCTTTGTACAATTTCATGCCATAAGGATTGCCAAATCCCACAACGATAATTTTCGTTTTTGCCTGAAGTTTGTCAATAAATGATAAAGTAGCAGGCGAAACACCATAATTTCTATCGCCCTTGCTATTCATGTCGTGTACGCTCACAATCACTACCTTATATTTGGAAGCCTCTTCTAATACCCAAGCAATGTCTTTCTCTGTTGATGGTTTAAAAGGAATGCTGAAATGCCTAAAGTTGGCATATTTACTAAGCATTTTTTGAAAATCATTCCCCGGTTCGGCACTAATGGCAACCGAAGCAAATGTACAGGTGTCGAGATTGACTATGGGTAAAATATTGTCTTTGTCTTGAATGATAGTAACGGCTTCTTCAAATAATTGGGCTTTTACATCGAAGGCTTGAACGCTATTCAAATCGGCAGATAAATTGGCTAAATTAATGGGTTTGTATCGGTTGAGTCCAGCGGAATATTTGGCTTTTAAGATTTTCTTTACCCTAAAATTCAAGTCGTTTTCCTGGATTTGACCAGATTCGACAGCTGATTTGAGCTTTGCAAATGCAGCAGGAACATTGCCCGATTGAAGCAAAATATCATTTCCTGCAAGATATGCCAATAATTCAGGTTCTCCGGGTTGTAAACCTGCTGTAATTCCTCGCATGTTTAGAGCATCCGTAACAGTCAAACCTTTGAATCCCATTTGGTTTTTGATAATTTCTGTGACAACCTGGCGAGAGATAGAAGTAGGGGTGTTGCTTCTGTCTTCTAAGGCCGGAACGAATAAATGTCCTGTCATGACACTCGAGACGCTGTCTGAAATCAAACGTCGGAAAGGATATAGCTCTATGGCATTGAGTCGTTCGCTTGTGTGCGAAACCCAAGGCAAAGTATGGTGCGAGTCTTGGTCTGTATCGCCGTGTCCTGGAAAATGTTTGGCACTCGACAAAATTTGTTGTTTTCTTAGTCCATGAACATATTTTATGCCTTTTTCTGCAACATTGTAAGGGGACTCCCCAAATGAACGATAGTTGATAATGGGATTTTGTGGGTTGGTATTGACATCAACTGATGGTGCAAAATTGATATGAATTCCCATTCTTTTGCATTGTTTGCCAATTTCTTCTCCAAATTTCTCTACAAAAGTATTGTCTTGTATGGCACCCAACGTAATTTGCTTAGGAAATTCAATGGTGCTGTCTAATCTCATCCCTAATCCCCATTCTGCATCAATTCCGATAAGTAAAGGGATTCTCGAGATACTTTGATAACGATTGGTTAGCTTCGCTTGGCGATTAGGTCCACCCTGAAAAAAGATTAAGCCTCCCAAATGATATTTGAGAATATTCGCCTCAACTTGCTTGTAATAGGTTTCTGTTCGGTTGGAAAAAGTGGCAATCATAAATAGTTGTCCAATTTTTTCATCCAATGTCATGGTATTTAATAGGCTGTCTGCCCAGTGTTCTTGTTTTGATATTTCTGGAATAGCTCGAAAGCTTGTTGCTTTTTGTAGCGAAATAAATGAGGTTAATAACAGAAAAAAGCTAAAAATAGATGCTGCTAAAAGGGATTTGTTTTTTTTAAAAAGCACGACAAAATTGGTGTTTTAATGGTGAATTAAAATAAGCCACAGAAAAAATCGTATCCATGGCTTGTAATAAAATTAAATAAATAAAATTAGTCAATCTCTATCACGACATCTGATGTAATCGGATGGGCAACGCAGGTTAAAATAAGTCCTCTTTGAATTTCTTTTTCGGTTAATCCATCTTCTTCGTCTAATTTGACTTTCCCCGAAGTACAAGTCCCCAAACATGCCGTACACATACCCGCTTGACAAGAATATGGCAAATCAATGTCTAAATCCAATGCTGCCTCTAAAATAGTTTGGTGTGGCTGTACATCAAATTCATAGGTTTCACCATCATATTTGACAGTCACCCGGTGGGTTTGTGCTTCGCTTGATTCTGAATTTGCGTCATGTTCATCTTCCAAAATAGGTGTGCTGAAATTCTCTTTATGTATTTGTTTTTCAGGCACTTGAGTGTTCTTTAGGCTGTCGATTACGTCTTCCATCAAAGCATGAGGTCCACACAAATAATAATTACTCGCTTGGAGATTAATTTCATCAGAAACCAACGTTTCTACCATACGAGTTCCTTGTATTCTGCCTGTCAATCCTTGCCAAGATACATTTGGTTGGCTTAGGTAATGATAAATTTTTAGACGATTTCCATAAACTTCTATTAATTCATCTAATAAAGAAGCAAAAATAATATTGTCCTCACTTCGATTTCCATAAAAAAGTGTGGCAGACGAGTTTGTTTCTATTTTTAGCACAGATTTTATCATCGACATCATTGGAGTGATGCCGCTTCCGGCAGCGATAAACACAAAATTACGTTGGGCATGGGCATCTGGCTCAAGATAAAAATTACCCATGGGTTCAATGATTTCTAAAAAATCACCTACTTTAATACGGTCGTTTAAGTAATTGGATACCAAACCGCCTTCCACTCGCTTCACCGTAACTCCCAAAGAGGTATCGCTGTGAGGAGAGGTGGACATAGAATAACTGCGACGAATTTTCTTCCCATTTTCTCCAGCAGGCACAATAATAGTAATAAATTGCCCAGCTTTATATTTAATCTGTTCATTGAGCGGATGCCAAAAATAAATGCTAACGGTATCGGCAGTTTCTTGAATGACTTCTTTTACTTGTAAAAAATATGTTTTTAATGACATCGACAATTTATGAATTTATATGTGATAAAAATCTTTTGTTCCGATAAAATCAAGCCACAAAAATAAGCATTAATCTAATTGTTTACTATTACTTTTTGTACAAGCTTTTGTTTTTCATGGTCAATGATAATATAGTAGATGCCATTAGGTAATCGGCTGACATCTATTTTTTCAACATATTCGGGTGAGGGATTGTTTATCGAATGGTTGTGCAAAATATGTCCTTGACTATCCATCAGACTCATATTTTGAATCGATAATGCCTGAATTTTGATGCTTAGTACCTCTCGAACGGGGTTTGGGAAAATATTGAAAAGCTGTTTTGCCTCTGTTTCGTTGGCTAAAACCTGCTGTATGACGACTTCGGTTTGGGCAATGCCGAAACAACCAGTAGAGTCTGATATTTTAACAGAATAAATGCCACCTGCATCGGGTTGGGCATTAAGAATCATTGGGTTTTGTATCGAAGATGTAAAGTTGCTGGGGCCACTCCATGCAAAAGTAAAAGGCGATTTGTTTGATTGGGGATTTGAATTGAGTTTTACAAGGTTTCCTTGAAAATAAGGACCACTATTACTGGCGTTTACGCTCAACATTTTTGTCTCAATCACTATGCTGTCTGATACTTCACTCGATTGGCAACCATTGGCAACACAGGAGGCTGTGAAAGTTTCATTTTTGTCGATTTGGGCAATCTGTGGATTTTCAAGTTTTCCGTTGGACCATCGGATGTTTCCATTGGGGCAAGAAGATGCCCGTAAAGTAATTTTTCCGCCAGCACATATTTGATTCGTATCTGATGCTATGCTGGGTTTTTGCAAGGGATTTATCGTAATCAATAGGGTGTCGCTATCTGATTCGGGAGAAGTAGAGGTAACATATAGTTTGTATTTGCCTTGTGTCAAATTCTTGGGAAATTGAACCGTCATTGCTTGTGAAAAATTACTGCCAATTTTGGTTCGAGTGGCTGTGCTATCTGTCAGATAAACGGTGTAAATATTTTCTAAATCAAGGGTCTTGTTTACCGTAAAATTAATAATTGCTTGTTGTCCAGGGCAAAAGGTAGTTTGGGTTTGTGTCTGAAAAGCGATTTTTGGAGCATTTTCAAAACCAAGTTGTCCGGTTTCTGAAATGTAATGGGTGTATAAATTGACAGATTTTCCTATGCCGTCAGTCAATTCCTGGTTAGCTCCCCACATCACGACTACTCCTCCTTTGGGGTGAAGCATCAAGCGATAGTCGCTGTAAAAGGTATAATTTTCAAAAATGACTCCGTCTTCATGAAAAAGAGGTTCCCCATTAATATCAAAATGCTGGACTGTTAAGTCATATCCAATATTTTTGGGTTTGAACCAAAGTGTATAGATTCCGTCTTTTCCATCGGAAATGAGTTTGTTGGGTAGAAAATAATCTTTATCAGATCTGGGAGTAAAGACTGCTTTTTTCCAAATAAACCCACCTTTAGAGTTGATTCTTGCCAATTGAAAAGGCATTGATTTGTCTTGCGTATCAATCCATGTACAGATACCCCCACCATCGCTAAGCGGAGATATTTGAATGTCATACGTTTGATTTGAGCTTACTTCGATACCATCAGTTTGCCAAACAGACTTTCCCTCCGAATCAAATTTATGGGCAAATACTTTTTTTTGCGTATTTGTGCTGAAAGTTCGACCGACGAAAGTATTTCCGAAGGAATCTGTTTGGAAATAGTCAATACGGCTATTTCCCTTTATTTCATTTTGATGCAAAGCTTGTGGCTGATTCAATGGCTCATGGTTCTTCCCGAAAGTCTGGAAAAAATAATCAGCATTCTTGTCTTTAATTAGGGCAGTGAAATGAGAAGAGATAGGGCTAAACAAGACCTTTGTTTCTAATTCGTTCGCTTCCAAGAGCAATGTTTCTTTTTGAGATATTTCTCCCTCTTGGTTGATTAATTGGGTGAAAACTTTATTCGATTGATTAATCGAATCAAAAATATTATAAATCAGTAAAAAGCTTTGATTATTTAGCCGAATAAATTCGAATACGCCATCGTTGGGGTCATAGCTAATCGATGTTTTTTCTGAAATCAAAGTTTCTGTTTCGGTCCTGAGAATGTTTCCATCCTTTGAGATATGTTGCAAATACAATTGCCTTTTTTCTGGTTTTTCCGAATCAAATACACGATGCCAGCCAAGCCAAGCACCGCCATTTTGGTCAGGTTTGATGAACTTGGGTGTGTATATGAAAATATTTTTATCGACAATATCACTGATTTTAATACCATCTTTATTCCACTGAGATTTACCTTTTGCATCTAATTTTTGACAAAAAAGCTCAATTTTTCCATTTCGATAATCTTGCCAAGCATAAAAAGTATTGCCAAGGCTATCAATGGAGTAGGCAACAGCATACTGAAAATCATTGGCTTGACAAAGATTGGCAGGAGTAGGGTTTTGAAACAACCATTGACCGAAAGAATCAGTAAATAGCCCCATGATGAAGAGAAAAGTATAAAAATTTTTCATTTGATTTCTGGCATTTTGAGGATGAAAAAATGTTGTAAAAAGGATTAATGCAAATATACGTTAATTATTAATTTTATGATAAATGAGTATAAAATATTTAAAAAATCTTGCAATTTTGAAAAGATATGAATAATTTTGCAACCCCAAAAAACACCCTCGTAACGTAGCCCGTTTGTTCGAGGTTTGGTCAAAGTTAGGGAGAAATGGCTGTTCCGGAGTCGTTTCAAGTGTTGTTTCAACACCCCATAACTTAAAAATGTCTGCTTAATTGAACAAGCTTTTGGGGGCAAATTCAAGGCGGTTGACAAATGCTTTTTATAAAACATTAGGGTGTAAAATCACCGAGGTGTATAAACTTTTAAAAATTTAAAACAGTGAAGCATTTAAGTTACAAAACGATTTCAGCAAATAGCGAAACCGTTAATAAAGAATGGGTAGTGGTAGATGCTACCGACAAAGTATTGGGACGTTTGTGTAGTCAAATTGCGAATATTATTCGTGGAAAACACAAAACTAATTATACTCCTCATGTTGATTGTGGAGATAATGTGATTGTTATTAATGCTGAGAAGGTTCGTTTGACCGGTAAAAAGATGACAGATAAAGTGTATATTCGTCATACAGGGCATCCGGGCGGACAAAGATTTGCTACTCCACGTGAGTTGATGGCAAGAGATGGTCGCCGTGTTGTTGAAATGGCGGTTAAAGGGATGTTGCCGAAAGGTATTTTAGGTCGTCGTCTTTATACAAATTTATATGTATATGTCGGACCTAACCATCCGCATGCTGCTCAATCACCAAAAACGATTGAACTATAAAACGGAATAGGCTGAATCTTGAAAGGTATTTCCTTTTGATGAAAAGCCGAAAATCAGTAGTTATTAATTTAAGAATATTTCAAATTCCTATATACAAATGCAAGTTATCAACGCAGTAGGTAGAAGAAAAACAGCCGTAGCCCGTATCTATATGAAACAAGGCAACGGTGAGGTTTCTATAAACGGAAAAACTATCAAGGATTATTTTCCTTCAGAAATTCTCCAAATCATTTTAAATCAACCCTTTACAACTACCAATACTTTGGGTCAATATGACTTAAAAGTAAACGTAAACGGTGGTGGTATTGCTGGTCAGGCAGAAGCTGTTCGTATGGCTATTTCTCGTGCTTTGTGCGAAGTAAGTGCTGAAAATCGCCCTGCTTTGAAAAAAGAAGGATTCTTAACTCGTGATGCTCGTATGGTTGAACGTAAGAAACCGGGTCGCAGAAAAGCTCGTAAGAGATTCCAATTCTCTAAACGTTAATATTTTTTGGCTGATTCAGACAAAGCTCTGCCTTTTCCAAGTCAGGGCATTGTCTGAATTTTTTCAAAACACAAAAGTCCAGACAGCACTTAATCGTGTCCGGTGTGCTGTGCTGCTTATTATTTTATTTTTTTTAATCAATTTTAAATTTTTGTCAAATGGCACAATTAGAGTACAAAGACTTATTGGATGCAGGTGTGCATTTTGGTCACTTAACTCGTAAGTGGGACCCTAAAATGGCTCCTTACATCTTCATGGAAAAAAATGGTATCCATATCATTGACCTCAATAAAACATTGGCTTGCTTGGCTGATGCTCAAGAGGTAGTGAAAGGTATCGTTCGTTCTGGTCGTAAAGTAATGTTTGTTGCTACAAAAAAGCAAGCCCAAGAAATCGTTTCGGAAGAAGCAAGACGTTTGAAAATGCCTTACGTCACTGAGCGTTGGTTGGGTGGTATGCTTACAAACTTTGCAACAATCAAAAAATCATTGAAAAAATTGCAAAATGTTGAGCGTTTGTTAAAAGATGAATCAACTGCAAAAAATATCGCAAAGCGTGAGCGTCTAACTTTAGATCGTGAGCGTATCAAATTGGAAAGATTGTTGGGTGGTGTATCTGATTTATCAAGACTTCCTGCTGCTTTGTTTATCGTCGATGTAAAACGTGAACACTTGGCGGTTTCGGAAGCTCACCGTTTGGGAATTCCTGTCATTGCAATTTGTGATACTAACTCAAACCCTGAAAGCGTAGAATATCCGATTCCAGGTAATGACGATGCTTACAAATCAGTAGCTTTAATTACTTTGGCTATCGGTAAGGCAATTGAAGAGGGTATCATGGAGCGTAAAGTAGATAAAGACAATGCGGCTCTTCAAGAAGAAGAAGAAGCAAAACGTGCTGCAGACGAAGCTCGTGAGGCAAAAGCTGCCGCTGCGGCTCCTGTCGCTCCTGCTGCAAGTGAAGAAAGCACAGAGGCTTAATCGTAAGGCTAATAATATATTCTCAGAAAATAGCCCGAAGCGAAAGTTTTGGGCTGTTCTGTTTCAAATTACTAACATTTTCGTAATAAATACTTTTTAATAAACAAAAATCATGAACATTACTGCATCAGATGTAAATAAGCTTCGTCAAATGACAGGAGCCGGAATGATGGATTGTAAAAAAGCCTTGACTGAGGCGGAAGGCGATTTCGATAAAGCTGTTGAAATTCTTCGTAAAGCTGGTCAAAAAGTAGCCGCTAAGCGTGCTGATAACGAAACAAATGAAGGAATCGTGTTAATCGACGTAAGTGCCGATAACAAAACTGCAAAAATCCTCGCTCTTGCTTGTGAAACTGAACCAGTTTCTAAAGTAGATTCTTTCCGTGAATTGGCGGCTGATATTTTAAAAGTAAGTGTTGAAAACAACATTAAAGATAAAGAATCTTTATTGGCTGCTCAATTGTCTTCTGGTCGTAGTGTAGAAGAAACAATCGTTGAGTTGGTTGGTAAAATCGGAGAGAAAATCGTTATCACTGAGTTTGCAAATGTTGAGGCAGAGCAAGTGGTTTCTTATATCCACTCGACTGGCAAATTGGGCGTATTGGTTGCTTTTGATAATACTCAAGGAACTGATGTAACGGAAGTTGGTAAAGATGTAGCAATGCAAATTGCGGCAATGAAACCGGTAGGTCTTGACAAAGATGATGTTAATCCAGAAATCGTTCAAAAAGAAATCGAAATCGGTATGGAAGTGGCTCGTCAAGAAGGAAAACCTGAAGCAATGTTGGAGAAAATTGCAATGGGTAAATTGGGCAAATTCTATAAAGAATCAACTTTGTTGAATCAGGAGTTTGTAAAGGATAATTCTGTTACGATTGCTCAATTATTAGAAAAAACTTTGAAAGGCTTGAAAATCACTGCTTTCAAAAGAGTTCAAATCTAATAGTTTTTGAGAATATAAAATTTGGTGGCTGCTCAATATCAATTGAACAGCCACTTTTTTTTATCGATTGAGTGCGATGCTGATGCCTGCCGACAAACTTAGGTTCTGGTTTCGGACAGGTATTTTTACTGCTGGAATATCCAACACTCGGCTAAGGCCTTGTTGATAACGTCCTTCGATAAAAATTTGCCCAAATGCTAAAGGAATCTCATAGCCTAATGCTGCAATTCCAGAAATTTCTGCTCGGTTGTATAAGCCTGTTCCCAATGGAATATCCACTGGAAATATTCGTAACACTTGGATTCGTGCTTTGGAATCCATCATATAGGAGAAGCTCGGTCCAAACAAAATATAGCCGTGGGCAGCTTCCGAATCTCCTAACTTCACTTTTGCCAATATAGGCATATCGATATAATTGTTCTTAAGCGAAAGTTTTCCGCCGAGGGGTATGTCAAAGCCTAAGTTGCTGTTCTGATTTACATTGAAGGATTCTCTGATTTGAAATCCTTTTTGGATGTAATTTAGCTCTGGCTGAATGGAAAAGTTTGTTCCTAGAGGAATTTCAACAAAAATACCTGCATTTGCAGCTGGAAGAAGCTTAAAAGTAGGGGTAATGTTTTGAATCAAATCGAATTTGGTCATTCTCGAACCGCTTATTCCGCCTTTAATTCCGATGTTAATTTGTGCAAATGTCGCATTGACAAGTAAAATAAATACAAGTGTTTTTGAAATTGTTCTCATTTGTTAAGCAATTTGGTTAATTTTGTGAAAAATGAATAAATTTCCTACATAGGCTTCTTTCTTGAGCTGTGAATAGTTTTACTTGTATTTGATGAGTATTTCAAGTAAGATGCTATTTAGACGCAGGTAGTTGCTGATTAATTGTTAATAATAAGTTAATGAATTTACCTGAAAGTTTTGTACTCCAAATGAAGGAGATGTTGGGCGATGGTTTCTCTAAATTTGAAGAAAGTTTAGAAGCCCAAACTCCAACCAGTGTTCGACTAAATCCGAGGAAATTAATTCCTGTTTCCGACTTATTCAGCGGAAGCTTAAAGCAGGTCAAATGGAATCAAGAAGGGTATTATTTGCCAGAAAGACCTAATTTTACGCTCGACCCGGCTTTCCATGCGGGGGCGTATTATGTTCAAGAGGCATCTTCTATGTTTCTTAAGGAAGCATTGATACAATCGATAGATTTCAAAAAACCTTTGAGAGTAATGGATTTGTGTGCTGCTCCTGGCGGTAAATCTACTCTGATGGCTTCTTTATTAAATGAAAATAGTTTGTTGCTTGCTAATGAGGTTATTAAAAGCAGGGTAGGGGCTTTGAAGGAAAACTTGGAAAAATGGGGATTCCCGAATTACATTGTCTCCAATCATGACGCAGAGGAAATGATTGACTTAGAGGGATTCTTTGATTTGGTACTAACAGATGCCCCTTGTTCGGGGGAAGGGCTTTTTAGGAAGGATAAAAATGCCCGAAAGGAATGGTCTGAAAATAATGTTCAGATTTGTGCTGCAAGGCAAAAGCGAATTTTACAAGCGGCCGCAATGTTGGTAGCTCCAGATGGAATTTTGTGCTATTCGACTTGTACATATAATGCCTATGAAAATGAGCAAAATGCCAAGTGGCTGACCCAAATTGCAGACTTCGAGGAGGTGAAAATAGATTTTCCGCAGGATTGGGGCATTGTACAAAAAGATTTTGGGTATCAGTTTTTTCCGCATTTATTAGATGGAGAAGGCTTTTATTTGTCAATATTTCGTAAAACTTCAGGCACAAGACAACAAGTTAATGGAAAAGTTAAGTTGAATAGGTTGCCACAAAAGAAGCACGATATTCTTCGAAAATGGTTAAGTGAACCCGAAAGATTTGAGTTTTTTGAGAAACCAGAAGGGGCGATTGTGGCAATTCCTAAGGAACTAATCAGCGAATATGCGACGATTTTTAGGGTACTACAAAAACGTTCTTCTGGTTTTGAAATAGGCCAATTGAAAGGTGAGGATTTTATACCAAGCCATGGACTAGCGATGAGTACTGCTATTTCAAGCGAAATTCCATCGGAGGAATTATCGAGAGAGCAAGCCTTAAAGTTTTTAAAAAAGGAAGCCATCGATTTGAATTCTGATAAAAAAGGCTGGGTTTTGGCAAAATATAGGGGATTGAATCTCGGATTTATGAAAGTAATGAACGACAGAATCAATAATTATTTGCCAAAAGAATGGCGAATCAGAATGGATATACCAGAGTAAGAAGTAAAGCCTATTAATTTATTGAGAAATTGCCTCGTTTCGGGGTAATTTCTCAATAATGTTCTCAAAAATAATTATCTTTGCGATTCATTTGGATAAGGTCTTTTTAAGTAATTTACACATTAAATATGCACTACAAAGAATATAAATCTATTAATTATGCTGCCATTGCCGATGAAATTTTGGCGTATTGGAAAGAAAATAAAATTTTCGAACAATCGATAGCAGTTCGTGAAGGTTCTCCAAGCTTTACTTTTTTTGAAGGTCCTCCTTCTGCCAATGGAACTCCCGGAATCCACCATGTAATGGCACGTGCAATTAAAGATATTTTTTGTAGATATAAAACTTTAAAAGGATTCCAAGTAAAACGTAAAGGAGGCTGGGATACTCATGGTTTGCCTGTTGAATTACAGGTTGAAAAAGAATTAGGAATTACGAAAGAAGATATCGGAAAAAAAATATCGGTTGAGGAGTATAATCAAAAGTGTCGTGAAACAGTGATGCGTTTTACTGACCAATGGGATGATTTGACCGAGAAAATGGGCTATTGGGTTGATCTTGAAAATCCTTATATTACCTATAAAAATGAGTATATCGAAAGTATTTGGTATTTATTAAAAGAGTTTTATGATAAAGGACTATTATACAAAGGATATACCATTCAGCCATATTCTCCTGCGGCAGGGACAGGCTTGAGTTCGCATGAATTAAACATGCCTGGCACTTATCAAGATGTGAAAGATACTTCGCTAACCGCTCAATTTAGGGTGAAATTAGACGAAAAATCAAAGTTTCTCTTTGATTTGGCAGAATCTCCTGAAGTATTTATATTGGCATGGACGACTACTCCATGGACATTGCCAGCCAACTCTGCTCTGACGGTCGGTAAAAATATCACCTACGCATTGGTTAAAACTTTTAATCCATATACTTATTTACCAGTTCATGTAGTTTTAGCAAAAGATTTAATTGGCAAATATTTCAATGAAAAGGCGAAAGAGGGAGATTTTGAATCGTTTGCTTCTTCCGATAAAAAGCTGATTCCTTGGGCAATTTTAGGAGAGTGCAAAGGGTCAGATTTGGAAGGAGTTGATTACGAGCAATTATTGCCTTATGTAAACCCGAATTCAGAAAAAGCATTTAAGGTAATTATTGGCGATTTTGTTACGACCGAAGATGGAACAGGCGTCGTGCATACCGCTCCTACTTTTGGTGCGGATGACTTTAGAGTTGCTCAACAAAATGGAGTACCTGCTATTTTAGTAAAAGAGGAATCAGGCAAAGAGGTGCCAATCGTAGATAAAAGAGGACGGTATGTAAAGGAAATTAGTGACTTTGCTTTAGAATACGTAAAAGAAGCGTATTATTCGGAGGCAGAGAAAGAAGAAGAGCGTATCAAACAAGGACGAGATAAATATTTATCGGTAGATGAACGCATTGCGATTAAACTAAAGACCGAAAATAAGGCATTTAATGTTCAGAAATATGAACACACTTATCCTCATTGTTGGAGAACAGATAAACCTGTTTTATATTATCCTTTGGATAGTTGGTTTATCCGAACAACAGCAATGAAAGATAAATTGGTAGCCTTAAATAAGACGATTCAATGGCAACCTGAAAGTACAGGTACGGGAAGATTTGGCAATTGGCTTGAAAATTTAGTAGATTGGAATTTGAGTAGAAGTCGTTATTGGGGTACTCCACTTCCAAT